>ENA-ORLJ01000005-ORLJ01000005.1-human-gut-metagenome-genome-assembly--contig:-NODE-5-length-179647-cov-21.724_pt1 | contig 179647 bp, 172 predicted proteins | sample MGYA00243068_ERZ508826 | MGnify/ENA primary metagenome ERZ508826 (study PRJEB26277, sample SAMN04329849) | human gut metagenome | biome: human-associated habitat | host: Homo sapiens | place: USA...
GCCTGCCGACTAGTCCTGCAGACAGCCTATCATTTCGGCAGGCTGCTCCGCACTCTGCTCGGCTTGTTTCCATTATACAAGATTTTTTAAAGCTTTGCAAGATAGGATTTAAAGTTAAGGAGACCCCTCCTCGAAATCAGAGATTTCGGTCCTCCCACAAGGGGTGGACATTTTGTGCTTTTTCACTCCTTTTTACCCCCTCAGCCATTCGGCACGCAGTTTCACACGGCTCATTCTTCGCCGGTTCAGCTAGTGTCCCTAACCCTCCCCCACGTAGGTAGGAGGGAATATAAATACCTATAATCCTTATATTTTAGTACTCTATATTTATAATTGTTACCCACCCTTTCCTCCCTCCCTAATCAGGGAGGGGATAAAAAACGTAAAGAACTTATTACCTTATTGCCCTTTTACTTTTCCCCTCAATCAAATTTCACCCTTATTAGTAACATAACTACGTGCGTCCCATTATCAGTAGCCATACAAAGTCCACCATGGTTAGTAGCGAAACTACGTGCGTCCCATTATCAGCAGTCTTACAAAGTTCACCATGGTTGGTAGCATGACTACGTGCGTCCCATTATCAGTAGCCCCACAAAGTCCACTTTTGTTAGTAGCATGACTACGTGCGTAGCCCCTTAATACATTTATTATACAAGTTTCACCATGGTTGGTAGCATGACTACATACGTAGTATCTTGACGGATTTTGACTTCGTATGGTATAATAGAGTTGTTAATTTCAAAAGCCAAAAATTTTAGCCAAAAGAGATATTGGATTTGTCAGAAAGGAAAATATGACATCAAGTGTTCCGTACTCTTTTGTCCCGGGGACTAAAGCAAAAGCCGAAGAGGTCAATGCGAATTTCATCGCACTATTAGATAAAATCGAAAATTCTAATATTAAAATTGATGACCTTACTTTAAGCAAAATGAAAACCGATTTGTCTAATATAAATGATAGCGGTAAAAAATATTTATCAGATGAAATGGACGGCAAATGGACAAGTACAGAGGTTACTTTATTTGAAAAGCTTACACCCTCTGAAAAATATACACAAACTTTCGATTTGTCAGAAGCATTACCAAATGATGGAAAAATCTATGAAATTCTTTTAACAGGAATGATTAGAACAAACCTTGCTACGAATAGCATTTTTGGAATGTGCGCAACTACATCATTATGTACCTCAACCCATTTATGCAGAGCAGTAACAAGAGTTAACGGGGTTTGTGGCGTGGCATCGTGCGGTGTAATTCTACCAATTGGTACGGATAGAGAAATCACAATCTTTTCAGGCGGAGAATCAACTGCCCCTGCGGCTCCAAACAGTTGTAGCTTCAAAATTTCTGCGTATAGAAGAGTAAAGTAAAAGAAAGGAGTTTTATAAAATGTATTATATTTTTGTAGAAAATGAAAACCTAAATGGCTGTGGAACGTGTAAATGTTCTGATAACGGGATTTTAAATTTTGAAGTAGATAAAAATGTTTTTGAAAATTATAAAACAGAACCTTTAAAATTCATTTTTCAAAATAACAAAATTGTTGAAAATCCTGATTTTACAAATTTGAAACAAAAAATTCAAAAACAACAAATGAAAGAAAATCTAAAACAAGAATTGGACGAACTAGATAAAAAAAGAATTCGTGCAATTTGTGAAAACGAAGTTAAAGACAATTCTAGCGGTCAAACTTGGCTTGAATTTTACAATAATAAAATTCAAGAACTCCGAAGTCGATTAAACTGTCTTAACTAGCAGTTACGCAAAATAATCTACCATTTGAGATTGGATATCATTATTTATTTTTTGAGCTGCGATTCTAGAGGTTAGTGGTGAGTATGTTTGATTGAGCATAAGTTCGTTATCAATGCCATTAAATGCAGAAATAGCCATTATGCTTTTCCCGGGAATAACATAAGAATCACCCTCCGATCCAAATTTGAATTCATCTGTCACAAAAAAATCTTTATCTTCCATATTGATAATTTTTCTTGTCAACTTCGCAAGATAGGTAAATAGTGGCATTGTTTTCTTTTGCGGAACGACCTCAAGCTGATTTAGATACAATTTAGGAACACTGAATTCACTATCTCCGGTTTGTGTAAGCAAATGAATGAAAGTTCTATCCGGTTTGAATTCATAATTTTGTCCTAGACCACACTTATTTAGGACATCTGTATATTCCGTTAAATCTTTATCGTCAAAATTGTCAGTAAGGTTAGCAAGGAGCATGTTTGTTCTGATTGGACGTCCTTTTCCTCTATCAAGCGTAAGGAAAGCTCCACCCATATTTTGTAAACCCGTAAAATTTATTTTATTATCCATTTGGATTTAAAACCTCCAAAGTATTTAAAACACATAAAAAAGAAATTTGTCATTTTTTTGATATAATTTTAATAACCATAGGAGAAATAAATATGACAGAAATAAGAGAAGAATTTATAAACCAAGCAAAACATTTAGCAAGAAATGCGGAAGTTTTGCCGGGCGGAATTGAAGAACTCGCAGCAAAATTACAACATTCGGCAGACACAAATACTCCATTAAGAGTTAAACTCGGAATGGATCCGACAAGACCTGATTTACACCTTGGACACACGGTTGTAATGAGAAAGTTAAAAGAATTTCAAGCATTGGGTCACAAAATTGTTTTAATCGTCGGCGGTGCTACTGCTATGGTTGGTGACCCTTCAGGTAAATCTGAAACAAGACCTGCTTTAACTAAAGAACAGGTTGAAGAAAATGCTAAATCCTATTTTGACCAAATGTCAAAGGTTTTAGACGTAACAAATGCAGAAGTTACAAACAATGCAGATTGGTTACACAAAATGAGCTTTACTGAGCTTTTGAAATTGTCAGCTCAAGTTACTGTAGCTCAAATGATGACAAGGGACGATTTCGCTAAACGATATGCTGACGGTAGACCGATTTCAATTCACGAATTTTTCTACCCGTTGATGCAAGCCTACGATTCTGTAGCTATTGATGCAGACATCGAATTAGGTGGTACTGACCAAAGATTTAACACTCTTTTAGGTCGTGATATCCAATCAGCTTATGGTAAAAAATATCCGCAATTGGTTGTCCTGTTACCACTTCTTGAAGGTACAGACGGTGTTGTTAAGATGTCTAAAACGTACCCTGAACACTGTATCTCTCTAACTGACAGTGCAAAAGATATGTTCGGCAAATTGATGAGTATTCCGGATAATATGATTACTCGTTATTTCAGCTTGCTAACCGATGCAACTAAAGAAGAATTGGAAACTTATGACAAACAAATTGCAGACGGTTCAATAAATCCTAGAAATATTAAAATGAAATTAGCTCACCAAATTACCGAAGAATACCACGGTAAAGAGGGTGCAGATAAAGCTCAAGAAGAGTTTATCAATGTAGTTTCAAATAAAGGAATTCCGGAAGATATTCAAGAAGTTAAAGTTGAACAAGGCAAGAACATCTTGGATTTAATCACGGAATTGAAATTCACTGCAAGCCGTGGAGAAGCTAAAAGACTAATCCAAGGTGGCGGAGTGAAAATTGATGGAGAAAAAATTACTGACATGGCTTATACAATTTCGTTTGACGACAGTGTAGTATTACAAGCAGGAAAACGTAAGTTTGCCAAGTTAGTAAAATAATTCACGAGGTTGAAATCATGCTATCAACAGTCAAACGTGGAATTTCAAAAGTCAAAGAAGACATCAATGTAATTTATGAAAATGATCCGGCAGCAAAGAATTTGTTAGAAGTAATTCTTTGCTACCCCGGGTTGCATGCCCTGATTGCCTATAGATTTGCTCACCGCTTGTACAAATGGAACATTCCGCTAATTCCGAGAATGATATCATATCTGACAAGAATTATCACAGGAATTGAAATTCACCCGGCAGCAAAAATCGGAAGAAGATTTTTCATCGACCATGGAGATGGAGTTGTAATAGGCGAAACCACAGTAATTGGGAATGATGTCTTGGTTTATCAACAAGTAACACTAGGCGGTACAGGAAAAGAAAGTGGCAAACGTCACCCAACTCTTGGAAACAAAGTCATAGTTGGCGCAGGAGCAAAAGTTCTCGGCAACATCACAATCGGAGACAATGTCAGAATTGGTGCAGGTTCAGTTGTTATAGAAGATGTTCCTCCTCACTCAACAGTTGTCGGAGTTCCAGGGAGAATTGTTCACCGTGCAATGATTGATGAACAAGGAAACTTGATGCACAATAGAATTCCGGACCCGATAAAATGCGAAATAAATCAACTAAAAGCTGAGATTGAATTATTAAAAGAAAAATTAGACAAATAAAAAAGCATTCGATTATTGAATGCTTTTTTACTCTCAATTTAACGATTAAACTTATTTCAAAGCAAATGTCATATCCGCTTCTACACAAGTTTTTCCGTCAACTCTTCCTATACCATGAGCTTTACAGATAGGGCCTTTGACTTTAGTAAGTTCAACTTCCATTTCAAATCTATCCCCCGGTCTAACGATATTTTTAAATCTTACACCGTCAACCCCTGCGTATAATGTCAATTTTCCTTCGAATTCAGGCATTGTCATCAAAATTGGTGCTGAACATTGAGCCATAGCTTCAAGTTGTAAAACCCCTGGCATAATTGGATTTCCTGGGAAGTGACCTTGGAAAAATTGTTCATTCATTGTTAAATTTTTATATCCTTTTGCATATTTTCCCGGAACGCATTCTGTAATTCTATCAACTAGCAAAAACGGAAATCTGTGAGGAATCATTTCCATAATCTGCATTGTATCAAAACTCAATACCTCTTTTGTTTCTTCTGACATTTTTCTCTCCTTATATTTCTATTAATTTATCTTTAAGCATTTTCGCAACTTTAACATGCACGGCATGACCTGCTTCTTTAGCAAGAATTTGGCATTTCAAATTCAACGGATTTACACCTGACAAATATAAATCCCCAACCAAATCAAGCATTTTATGTTTAATCGGCTCGTGTTCAGAGCGAAGTTCAGTTGTATATCCACCCTCATCAGTCAAACCAACAGTATTTTCTTCTGTTACACCTTGAGCAAAGCCAAGCATTTGGAATTTTTTCAAATCATGGTAAAAACCAAAAGTTCTAGCCTCAATGATTTCTTCTTTCTTCTTAGGGTCATAATTCACAAAACGTCTTGTCAAATCCGTGTGATTATAGTTAACCGCATAAGACATAAACAAATTATCACTCGGAAGAATAACCAAGCTAGTCTTACCATTCAAGTAATACACAGGTTCAGACACGGTATAATACTTTTCTTTTGCAAAGAAAGGTTTATCAATACCTGCCGACTTAATCGCCTCAACCCAACCTTTTGAGCTGCCGTCAAGTGCCGGAACTTCTTCTTCTGTCATACAAATATCAACTGAATCAATATGACAAAATGCCAAAGCAGCAGTCAAATGTTCTGTCAACATTGAACGGACTTTTGAAGTACCCAAAACTACACAGTGGTCTGTTGCAATAACATTATCCACACTTGCAGTAAAGGAATCCTTATCTTTCACGAAATATCTTATTTGTCCTGTTTTAGATGGAAACAAAGTTACTTCGCAAGGCTTGTTTTTCATCAAGCCATTACCGGTTATTTTGACTTCTTTTTTAAGTGTAACCATTTTTTATTTTATTAAACCTCTTGATGTGCTTCTTCAAATGATTTCAAAATAGGCTCAAATTTTCTAAACTTAGCAAAGATATCTTGAGCATCTTTCATTGTTTTCAACTGTTTGATAAAATCTTTTCTTGGAACAGCCGGAATACCAACGATAATTGATTTTGCAGGGAATGATTTTGTAACACCTGCTTTAGCGGTAATAATTGTATCAGAACCGATTTCAATGTGATCAGCCAAACCTGCCTGACCTGCAATAACAACTCTATCACCGATAACACAGCTACCTGCAATACCTACTTGTGACACGATTAAGCAACCTTTACCAATTCTACAATTATGACCAATCATTACAAGGTCATCAATTTTTGTATTATCGCCAATCATTGTGTTTTCAATTGTACCTCGGTCAATTGTTGTATTAGCACCGATTTCAACGTTATTACCAATTACAACAGAACCGATTGACGGTATTTTGAAAATAACTTGTTCAACATCACCCTCTTTGATTTCACCCTCTTTACGAGCATTTTCAATATTATTAGGGTTTTCAGTAACGAAACTGAAACCGTCAGCGCCTAAAGAAACACCATGGTTCAAAATTACGTCATTTCCGATTTGAACTCTATCACCAATATTTACTCCCGGGTGGAAGAAACAGTTATTACCGATTTTAACATCACTACCAATATAAGAGTTTGCTAAAATCTTTGTATTATCACCGATTACAGCATTTGGAGAAACAACAACATTTGGTCCGATACATACGTTTTGACCTAATTTAGCTGTTGGGTCAACAACTGCTGATGGGTGAATATCTTTATTCACAACAGGTGGAACGTAGAATAAATTCAACAATTTCATCATTGCAAGTCTTGGTCTTTCAACTTCAATAGTTGTAAAACCGTCAATTTGAACACCCAAAGGAACTAATGCTGCTTTTGCTCTTGATTTAGCAAGGTTTGCGATTTCTTCTTCTCCCAAAGCTAAAGCCAAAGTATGTTCATCGCTCAACAATGGAGGTGCAATATGAGTAATTTCAGGACTTGCAACCTTTGTAAGCATACCGCCTACGATTTGTGTAATTTCATCTACTGTAAATGATCTCATTCTTTTCTCCTTATATATAATGATATTTGTATTTATATTTTTACTAAATGATTGTTTTTAGTGAATGGTAAGAGGTGATTAGTGAATATTCCAAAACGTTACTTATTCATCTTTCACGTTATTCGTCATCTTCTCTATAGTTTTTGTTGTGGATTTGCCCTCGACAAAAGTTATGAACTCGACTTTGATATTATTTTTTCTCATAATATCAGCTTCCGGTAAGGTTTCCATTGTGTAATCAGCACCTTTTGTATAAACATCAGGTTTAATTTCATCTATCAAATTTGCCGGACTATCTTCGTCAAACAAAACTACATAGTCAACACAAGCCAATGCACACAACACCTCAGCCCTATCTGATTCATTATTTATCGGTCGTGTCGGCCCTTTTATACTTCTAACTGATTTATCTGAATTCAAAAGAACCATAGAATAATCAGCGAATGATTTTGTCTTTTGCAAATACCTTACATGCCCAACATGTAAAATATCAAAACAACCATTTGTTACTACTACTGTTTTTCCACTTTGATGCAGTTTTTTTACGAAATCCGCTACATTTTCTCTTTGCAAGAGCTGTCCCATAAAATATACCCTCTAATATGCCTAAATTATACCCTAAACCTATTAAAAAGTCCTATTATATTAACAAAAAGTAATAATTCAACTCTTACAAAATTATTTATTCAAAAATGGTCCAAGTTTTTTATTCATTTTTGCAAGAAAAGTTTCAATCGAATTTTTATGCTTATCCACGATTGGAACAAATTCATCTTTTAGCATTCTATTCGGAGGAACTAAATTTGACATAAAACGTGGAAGTCCATCATCAAGATAAAAGCAATCCCTAGCATACAATCTTTCTTTTACTAATTCAGCAGCTCTTTGAGTGCTTGGACTGGTAATTTCCATAATATTTGTCTTATATTGAGAACAAATTGAGGTAATTGTTAATTTACTAATATTCATTTATTATCGTCTTCTTTCTTGTGGAGGGTCTGATTTAGTACAGACCCATTTCTATAACCTTTTTACACAATCTGACAGTATTCAAAGCAGCGCCAATTCTAAGATTATCTGCTACGCACCACAATGAAATACCATTTTCAAAAGCTAAATTTTTTCTAATTCTACCAACAAATACAGGATCTACACCATCAGCATCTCGAGTTGTAGGATATTCGTAATTTTCCGGATTATCAATAACCTTAACTCCGAATGTATTTGACAAAATTTCACGAACTTCGTCCGGAGTAACTTTTTCTTCAAACTCAATATCAACGGCCTCAGAATGACCTCTATAAACAGGAACTCTAACCGCAGTACAAGAAATTGGAAGTTCTTGTGGTAAATGAAGAATTTTCTTAGTTTCATTCGTAACTTTCATTTCTTCTTTTGTATAACCGTTTTCGCAGAACACGTCAATTTGTGGAATAACGTTGAAAGAAATTGGTTTTTTAAACGCAACATTTTCGAATTCTTTATTATCTAAAGTTGCCTTAGTATTTTCAGTCAATTCATTAATAGCTTTTAACCCTGCACCGGAAACAGCTTGATATGTAGAAACCAAAAGTCTTTTCAATTTAAATTTGTCATGCAAAGGTTTCAAAACAAGCATCAATTGAGAAGTTGAGCAGTTTGGATTTGCAATAATTCCTTTATGTTTTTTTAAATCTTCGTCATTAACATACGCAATAACCAACGGAACATCTTTGTCCATTCTGAATGCTGAAGAATTATCAATCAAAACACCGCCACGTTTTACAATTTCCGGAGCAAATTTTTGAGAAGTTGAGCCTCCGGCAGATGCCAATACAATATTCACACCGTCAAAACTTTCAGGAGTTGCCTCTTCCACGGTGTAAGTCTTGCCTTGAAAATCAATTTTTGAACCGGCACTTTTTGCACTTGATAAAAATTTAATGGTATTAAAATCAACCTTTAATTCATCAATAATTTTGATAATCTCTCTGCCCACAACACCTGTAGCACCTAGAATTGCAATATTAGCTTTTTGTTTTGACATAATATCTCCTCTTTATCGTATGTCATTAATATTACTACAAGAATAATTTTTAAGTGTATTATTAACACATAAATTTACAAAAAAGGTAAATCGGTGGATAGGTGGATAGGTGGATATAGGAAATAGTGAAAAGTGAATGGTAGAAGGTGAAAAGTCCGTTTCGGTCTATAGGTTTAATAAGTGGATAAGTCTATAAGTTGCTTCATGTTATTTCCCATTTTAGTCATTGTTCTATTGTCATTCTGAACTAGATTCAGAATCTCCTTAACTTTTGAGACCCTGAAACAAGTTCAGGGTGACATTGGTGTGTCTCGTTCAAGATTACGACGTCACTTCGTATAGGCTATTTTATACTCTGCTCTGTCACTGCGCCTCGCCTTAAACGTGACTCCGAGCCTGCCTACTTGTCCTGCAGACAGCCTATCTTTTCGGCAGGCTGCTTCGCACTCTGCTCGGCTTGTTTTTTCCTCGTAATGACAGATTAGGGGTTCGGGGGCAAAACCCCTGATAACTCGAGCCATTTTAATAAATTTCTTTAGAATATTTCTCAATTTCACTATTGTTAGTAGCAAAACTACGTGCGTAGCACCTTTTTGCATCAAAACCAAAAAGAAAAAGTGAACTAAGAAAACTACTTTAGTATTTTTTCAAGTCCATAGACAAAATCTTTGTTTTCATAGGTATGTTTTACTGCCATCAAAACCCCCGGCATATAGCATTTTCTATCTGTTGAATCGTGTCTGATTGACAATGTTTGTCCGAATGCACCAAACAAAACTTCTTGTGATGCCATAAACCCTGGCATTCTAACAGAATGGATTTGAATATCAGAATATGAAGTTCCACCTCTTGAACCCTCAATGGTTTCGGTTTCAGGACAGTTTCCGCCTTTGAAAGAGGTTTTTGCTTCTGACATCATCAATGCTGTTTTAATTGCAGTACCAGATGGAGCATCTTTCTTTTGGTTGTGGTGGTATTCAATAATTTCAGCATTATCAAAATACTTTGCAGCTACTTGTGCAAATTGCATCATCAAAACAGCACCTGTTGAAAAATTGGGAGCAATAAAACAACCTACTTTATTCTTTTCTGAAAGATTTTTCAAAAATTCAATCTGGTCATCTTGCAAACCTGTTGTTCCAATTACAATACTAATTCCATTACGCAGGCAGTACTTTGCATTTTCATAAATTGAAGCCGGTTGAGTAAAATCAACAACAACTTCAAATTCAGCATATCTTTTGGCTTCTTCAATTGACCTATAAGCATTACCTTTAATATCAATTTTTGCAGCCAATTTCATTGAGTTATCGGCTTCAACCGCATTACAAACCTCTTGTCCCATTTTTCCGTTAGCGCCGCATACTGCTACTTTTATCATAATTGTTCTCCTATATTAATCTCTTCTTAGCATTATTCTACAACAAAAAAACGGTCAAAACTCATGCCTGACCGCTTGATTGTTTAAACTCATTATTTATTAAAAATTAATAATCACCAATTCCGGATTCTTCCTCATCTTTTAAAGCTGACAAATCATCTTTGCACACAGAGTCAAATCCCTCCGGCAACATATCGTCGTCCGGCCATACTGTATCGTTGTCAAATCTGGCAGAAGCCAGGTTTTCAGAAGCCGACAAATCAGAACTTGTTAAAACGGTTTCTGACAAAACACAACCTGCCAAATCACAATCTGTAAAGTTGCAATATGTCATTTCAGCATAGCTACAATCTGCACCTGTCAAAAGACTCTCGGTAAAATCGCATTCAACAACTCTAGAACGAGTAAAATCAACAGATGTTAAATCTGCACCGGTGAAATTTACAAGTGACAAGTTACTATCAGCAAAAGAACTTGAATTCAAATCTACATCTGAAAAGTCAATTTCTTTTAATGTCATATTTGAAAAATCAACTTCACTCAAGTCAACTTCTTCAACTTCTTTTTTCCATTCGTTAAATTTTTCGGGGTTGCGTTCAAGCAAAGATAATAATTCTTCTTTTGTATAATCAATCATTCTTATCTCCTTAAATATATATTTATTTATTATTTTCTACTAAATTCATTTGCATTGCAACAAGCACTGCTTGGGTACGATTTGTCACGTTCAATTTTTTAAAAATACTGTTGAGGTGACTTTTTACGGTAACCTCACTTAAAACAAGTTTATCCGCAATAGATTTATTGCTTTCACCCTGTGTAACTAATAATAAAACATCTTTTTCTCTCTTAGTCAAGGAGTTAAAATTATCAGCTTGATTTATCGTAACATTTTCAGGTTTTAGAACTTGTTTATTCCTATTGGCTCTGCGTAAAACAGCTTCAATCCTTGCTAACAAATTAGGTAAAATGAACGGTTTAACTATATAATCATCTGCACCGATTTTGAGTCCTGAAATCATTTTTTGGTCTTCATTCACCGCTGTAAGCATAATTACTGGAATATCTTTGGTTTTTGAATTCTTCCTAATTGTTTTCAGGGTATCCCAACCGTTCATATTTGGCATCATTACGTCAAGTAAAACTATATCAAAGAATTCTCCGCTATCTAAAACACTAAGAGCTTGAACTCCGTCAGATACGCATTTTAAGTCATATCCGTAAAAAGGGAGAACATCTGCTAAATATTTTGGATTGTCATCAACTAATAATATTTTAGCCAAATCGGACATCAACTATATTCCTTTAGTTTCGCAATTCTACACAATTTGATATTTCAAAGCTTTCAAAGCCGCTTGTAATCTGTCATCGACTTCCAGTTTTTGCAAAATACTTGCAACATGAGCTTTTGTCGTATTAACACTAATTACCAAATGTTGAGCAATTTCCATATTACTAAAGCCTTCAGTCATAAGTTTCAAAATTTGAGCTTCTCTCGCGGTTAGGTCGTAATTTTTGTAGCTCGTATCAGGTTCTGTATTCATTTTTGTATTAGTTGTTGCTTGCAAAACGATATGGGCAATACTTGGATCAAACCAAGCTGCACCATCAGCAACAGATTGAACAACTTGAACCAGTCTTTGCAAATTTATTTCCTTTGAGCAATAAGCATTTGCACCTGCTTTTAAGCTGTTCAAAACTTCTTTTTCATCATTGTGAGAAGTTAGGATAATAATTTTAGCATCTTTATTCATATCATGGATTACTTTAGTTGCATCAATTCCATTCATATTAGGAAGACCTAAATCCATAATAACTAAATCTATCTGATTGTTTTTGAAAATTTCAAGAGCATTTTCTGCGGTTGCGGCTTCATAAATCACACCAATATAATCAACATCTTCAAATGCCGTTTTTAACCCGAATCTTGTCAACTCATGGTCTTCAACAATCAATAGATTTTTTTTAATCATATACTCAATTCCTCTTTTGCTAAACTGTAATCAGGGTTTAAATTCAAACTCTTTTCAAAGTTTTGACGTGCATCAGCGGTCAATCCTTTGTTTTTTAATACCAAACCTAAATAATAATAATATCTGTAATCACTATCGTCAATATATTTTGCAATACCCAAAAATGATAAAGCTTTTTCGTAATCTTCTTTTGTAATTTCAAGTCGTGCCAAGTCAATCCAACCGTCTTTAAAATTAGGATTTATTGCAAGAGCTTTTTTAAGATATGCATTTTCTCTGTCTTTTTCAAGTAAAGCCATTTGATAATAAGCTTCGTAAGCCTTTGAACTTGCACGCAAAACCTTAGAATAGATGTCTTTAGCTCGTCTTTCGTTATTCAATTGTTGATAAGTTTTTGCAAGACGAATTGATGAATCAAAGCCGGCATCTTTATTACCTGCTTTTTTGTAATAGCTTTCTGCAAGTTTATAATCTTTATTTCTAAATGCAACATCACCCAATACAATCAAAGCTTGTGTATGAGATTTATCAATATCAACAGATTTTAGCGCATAATCCTGAGCTTTTTCAAACTCTTTCAAATCAAAATAAACTTTTGCAGTCAAGGCATAAACTTCCTTATTGATATTTTTTTTGCCGGAAATTGAAGACTGTAAAACCCTCAATGCCTTATTCAATTGATTTTCATCATAGTAATAATAAGCCAGATGGTATTTTTTCCAGTAATCATTTTTAGCAGACTTATACAAAATATACTGTTGAGAAGAATGCAATTCTTTATCAAAAACTACAGTATTAATATCCTTAGTCTTCAAGTCTTCAAGAGCTTTTAAGCCTTCTTGCGGTTTATTTGATTGAGCTAAAATTTCAGCTCGCAAACGTTTGTAATTGATATTCTTTGGGTTTTTATCAATTGCAATATCAATTGATTTAACTGCTTGTTTAATATCACCATTTTTCATTGAACCAAAAGCGACAAGATAATTTGCGTAATCCGAATCATTCAATAGTGATGATTGTTTCATGAGTTCAGATGTAGCTTCACGACTTTGGTCATTGTACATAATATTTGAATAAATTTCAGCAAGATACATTTGATCTTTGTGAGTTAACTTGCAATTCGGGAAATAATAATTTTTTATATCATCTTCTAATAGAGAAGAAATCTCTTCGTCTTTAATCTTTGACATTGCAAGTTCTGACAAACTAAAAAATCCGATAGATGCCATGTCATGAGTCAAACGCATATAGATATAATCACTTGGCATAACATTATCAATCAACATTCTAAAATCTTGATATGAAGAACGAACATTTGCCTGCATAAATTTATCCATAGCAATTGTATATTGATTTTTTATGGCATTACGAGTAAGCGACCCTTTTTTTAGTTCAAAAGACGGCAAATTCACATGTTCTTGATAAGTTGACGGATTTGCATCTAACGGATTGACCGGAGCAATTCCGTTCATATTGATTGCGAAACACTGATTGACCGCAAAGACCGAAACAAATAAAGAAAGGACAAGATATTTTTTCATTAAACCATATCCTCCTCTTTTGGTTCATAACTACCTAAATAATATTTGTTGAACAATTCTAACAAATGTTTTTGTTCATCAGTAGGACTTTCGATATTTACAAACCTGTAAATAGCCATCAAATCGTACCGTTTCAAGAATTCTTCGTCTTTCGGTTCAATTTTCCCGTGTGATTCAGATAAGAATACTTTGACAATTTTGTCAGTCGAAATTGACATAAATACATCAACCAAATTTTTATCGAAATGAGAACCTGCACCTTTCATCAAAATATCTAAGACATTAGCAATCGGCATTTTGTCACGATAGTGTCTTTTAGAAGTAATCGCATCAAACACATCAGCAACAGCTAAAATTCTACCGCCAAGAGTAATTTCTTCACCTTTAAGATGTCTGTAATAACCCGTACCGTCCCATTTTTCGTGATGAGAACAGGCCATTTCGGTAATAATTCTAAAATCAGGTGACATATAAATTTTGTTCAAGATATTGTGAGTAATTCTAACGTGTTCTTGAATATGTTTATACTCTTCATCAGTAAGTTTTCCGTCTTTTTGTAAAACAGAATCTCTAATACCGATTTTACCGATATCGTGAAGAATTGCGGCTTTTTCAAGCAAACTTTTATCCTTCGCATTCATACCCAGTGCATCAGCCAACAATATTGAATACAACTTAACTCTGGTTGAATGACCTGCGGTAATCTTATCTCTTGCATCAATTGAAGTCGCTAGAGTATCAATGAAACTTTCAAATAGTAACTTTTGTTCACGGTAAAGTTGCAATTGTTGGTCGAACAATTGAGCATTTTCTAAAGCAATACTTGCACTTCCGCCAATTGCGATTAATAAATCTTCATCATTTTTCGTAAATATGCCGTCAATTTTGTTGATAACTTGAAATGCACCAATAATTTCACGATTATTGTTCATAATCGGCATACATAAAATTGTTTTCGTTCTGTAGCCTGTTTTTGTATCAACTTCCGGATTGAATCTCGGGTCGTTATAAGCATCAACAATATTAGCTGTTTCGCCTGTTTTTACAACATAACCGGCTAAACCCTTATCTGCAGGGAATCTTATTTCTTGACTCGAATCAAGACCCAACGCAACTTTTGACCACAATTCATCGGTATCTTTATCCCAAAGAAAAACCGTACATCTATCAGCTTGAATAGCATTTTTAGTTTCTTCGGCAATTACTCTCAACAATTCGTCAATATCAGTTAGTGCCGTAATTGAACGGCTGATTTTAACCAATGATACCAATGGGTCACTTTTTGTAGGAAGTGAATAATCCATACCGTTTTGAAGTTGTCTAATTCTTGTATTTATATTATCAGCAAGAGAATATTTATCCTCTTCTGATGACAATTTCAGAGCATTGTTGTAATGGATAATCGCAATATCCTTATTGTTTTCTGCAAAATTTATATTGCCTAAAACCAATTCGTTAATCAATTGTGCGGTAATACTGTTTGTGCGGTTAGCCATAAATGTCGCATCTTGTGTTAAAGCAAGACTGCTTTCGTAATCAGATTTGTGTAGAGAATAGTTCAAAAAAGCAATCAAACTCAAAGAGATTGAAATCCCTTCATTAAAATTTTCACTCTTGAAAATATCATAAGCCGAATTCAAAGAAACTTCCGCATCTTCGTAATTTTTTTCATCAAAAAAGCTCAACGTTTTGCGAATTAAATTCTCTGCCTCTTCTGTTTTTAGATTACTTTCTACCATTTTATTTACCCTTTAATATATTATATAATATTTTTTCAAGAAATTCAAATATTTTTTTGTAGAGAGTTGAGGTGAGGGTTTAATATTATTGTTTGGAGGGTATTCAATTTCCCCACTCTGATTAGGGAGGGTTGGGGTGGGTAACAGTTATTTTTTTCCCCCTCGCCCTTAAAATAAGGGAGAGGGTTGGGGTGAGGGTTTATTAATAATGCCAGTGTTCAAGATTACGACGTCACTCCGTATTGACTACTTTGAAACTTGCTCGGCTTGTTTTCCTCGTAATGAGCTTTTAGGGGTTCGGGGGCAAAGCCCATGATGACTCGAGCCATTTGATTATTCGTGTTTTTCTTTTTCGGTTCTACTTTTTCTTTTTGCATCGAAATCAAAAAGAAAAAGTGAACAAGGAAAGTTATGAGATACTTCGGCAATTCGCACTCGCATTAAACGGCTACGGCTCCGCCTTTATCCTTGAGCTCGTATGACCTCAGTATGACTTATATTAACAATTAAAAAGCGGGGTAAAATCCCCGCTTCATTTTTATCACTTATAGACCTATAGACTTTTAAAAAGACCTAATCACCTACACACAGAACCTTCTCGTAGCTGCCGTTCTTGTTGCCGTAGTTCGCGCCGCCGTTCCAGGCAAAGCTCACGATGTGCGCGGTGTAATAAGCATCGTCCTCCGAAGACGACCAGAACCAGCCGGAATCAGGTAAACCTAAGCTTGGATCTTTTTGAGCTGCTTCATATAAGCTTTTCAGTTTTGATATATCCGGTAGGCTCATTCCTATATCATCACATGCTTTCTTTGCTCCTGCCCAATAGTTATCATCACTTGCCCAACTTCCAACTTTTTGAGTTGTCCAATTGGGATCCCATTTTTTCATTTCTTCACTTCCTGCCTTTATTGGGCTATATGATGGAAGTCTATATATACAACCTACCCCTTTTATTTCATTCCCAGCACAACCCTTAGAGAATTTTGCAACTTTGAAACTACGGATATCATATTGTTTACCGTTTCGTGCTTCACTGTTTGGCCCTTTAAAACCATTTACGTCCATTACAAAGTCTATTGGGGCTGTTACACTTGTTGTATATGCAAACTTCTTTGTTCTTCCAAAGCCAATAGGTAAATCTGCAAAGCTAGGAGTTACTGTATCGCCATCTCCGATTATCCCTGCATTTGGATTGTAAGTTAATATTAGTGTAGCGCCATCAGCTAAGATTATACCAACGTTATTACTTTTGTTATCTTTTAAATTTAAATTCTTTCCTGTTTTTGCTTTTGATACATCATAAGTTTCACCATCTGTTGTGGTTACTGTTTTTGTCGGCCAACAATCTGCAATATGATCTGCATCACACCTTGTACTTATTTTTATATATTTTGAGAATTCATCTACAAATTCATCTGTACTATTATATGTTCTTTCAAGACCACCATCTGCTCTCATCAAGTCCATTGATTTTGTAATCTTTTGGGCTAAATTGGCTTGTGCTTCTGAATTACTGCGTTCTGCTATATTTTTTAATAATGTTGGCATTGTTAATGCTGCTACTACTCCGATTACTCCAAGAGTGATTAATACTTCTGCTAAAGTAAATGCAAGTTTTTTATTCGGAGTTATACCTCTGAAAAGCTCTCTACAAGCGGGTTTTAGATTACCCCCCCCCCGAAACTCGCTCTATGACTGCGTTTTGACATGTTTGTACTTCCTTTCTTTTGTTATGCTTAACTCATATTTGTATATCCATTATATCTGATTTCCAAGAACTTTGCAAGATGAATTTAAAGTTAAGGAGACCCCTCCTCGAAATCAGAGATTTCGGTCCTCCCACAAGGGGTGGACATGTTTTATGCCCCCTCTCCCTAACCCTCCCCCACGTAGGTGGGAGGGAAAATGTAACATAACTACGTGCGTAGCACATTATCCATTACCTGAATGATGAAAAAATTATATAAAATGCTACATTAAAAATGTAGAACTATATATGAAAGGTTTTAATATGGCTGATACTCTTAAAGCACTAAAATGTCCGGCTTGCGGTAAAGATATGGAAAAAGTGTTTATTCCTAACCTTGGGATAAATCTTGATATTTGTACCGATGGTTGTGGCGGAATCTATTTCGACAACAGAGAATTTGAACGATTTGATGAAAAAGATGAAGATATTTCTAAAATCTTAGAGAAAATTTCAGGGAAAGAATTTGCCCCTGTTGACCAATCTCAAACTAGAATCTGTCCAAATTGTGGTACTAAAATGGTTAAAAATAGTTCAAGCATTCATAAGAAAATTGAAGTTGATGATTGTTATTCTTGTGGTGGAAAATTCCTTGATAACAATGAGCTTCAAAAAATTAGAGAAGAATATGACACTGCAGAACAAAGAGATGAAGACATTTTGAAATTTGTCTACCAAGAAGTTGGCAGAGAATTGGCTGATGTTGACCAAAGATATTCTGAAACAATCACTAACAGAACAAAAATTCAATCAATTTTCTACAAGTTATTAGGAATGTAAGTTTTTGAACAATCTCCCTTATTTTAAAGAGAAAATGTTCAGAATGAAATATTAAAATAATCTGACAAATCTGCTAATTCTCGGTAATAACCGGATTGCAGAAGTTCATAAAAACGATTGCAAGTTTGAGGGGCTAAATCTTGAACCGTACAAGGAGAAAGATACAGTCCCTCAACTAGCCTTGCGAATAATTCTGTCGGCTTTTTATAATACTTTTGGAGTTTATTTATTCGGGCTGAAATCCGAGATTGTCTTTTTTGAATTGATTTTAAACGGATATATGCCACAAATTCTATTGGCATATCACAAAAATCTCGTTCAATATTATCAATCGAATAAACATCAACCTTTTTAAAAAATACTCCGGTCACAAGTTTAACTCTATCGTATTTCAACAAATACCGTGCATTAGACTTTTTTATATATCTGTCAAATTCTTTGAACTTTTTAGAACGCATAAATTTTGGGTATCCATCTTTAATAATTTTTTCATACTCCAAGATTTTAGACTTGATAATCTTTTTATGTGCCAAAAGTCTTTCACACTTTGAATGCGAATCAACAAAATTCGTAACTTTAATTAACTCTTTTTCATATATTGAAACCTCATTACTATCAAACAAAACTTCCAAAGTTCCGCCAGTCTTTTCCATAAAAGGTTCAATCTGCGAGTGAACATAATGAGCAAATTCGTGCAAAAGAGTCGGTATAGTTCTTTCCGGTGGAATATTTTTAGATATATCAATGCGTTTTTTCATATAAAAGCCTTGATGTCCACGAGCCTTTGTGGACGTGTGAACTTCAAGCCCCAAACTTCTGAAGTATCGTATAAGTTCTCTTTCGTTCTTCTGCATATTTTTATTATATAGCGCTTAAAAATCTTATATTATTAACTTTTGTAACAAATAAAACAAGTTTTGAAATTAGATAATATTTATATACTTTATATATATGAAGACATTAAATAGACACGAGAGATATTAAGAAGAGAGCAAAGATTAAATTCCGTTTAGATAAAAGAGAGAAAATTCTAATTCCTATTCCTAATTCCTAGAAAAATTTACCCCGCAAACAAGCGGGGCTTTTTTTTAAATCTTTAATCCATTTTCTTCGCAATATGCAAGAAGTGTAGATTTTTGTTTGTCTATGCATTCTTTCATATACGGATTTTTAGTTTTTGTCATGATTATTTCAAGAGCTTTATCATACATTTTGGAAGAACCTTTTAGCAATTCCAATTGGTTTTGCGCTTGAACTGACCCAATATCCTGATAATATCTGCCATAAAGCAAATACAATTGAGATAACAATTCATTCAAACTATATTTCTTCGCTAAAATTATTGCAGATTCAATATGAATTTTTGCACTTTCAAAATCTGAAATTGTGATGTAAGCAATTGCAATAACTTTCTTCAACAACACAATAAAATAAGTATTATTTATACGAGGATTTTGCGCAATTTCCAAAGCTTGATTTGCAATCTCTAGAGCATTTCTCGGATTTTCGGTAACAATTGTTGCTTCTGAAATCAAGTACCAAGAAAGCAATGCCCCAAGTGCCATTTTTTCATTCGCAAAATATGTAATTTGTTGATTATAAATATCAATAGCATGTCTTGCTTGTTGTTCATCTTTGAAAATCTTACCAAGAAGAACTTTCAAAATATTTTTAGTAAAATTATCTCCGGTATTATTTGCAAAGGTCACAGCATCAAACAACTGTTCTCTCAAATTTTCATAATCTTTTTGAATAAATTTATTAATAATTACAACAAGATTCCATCGGGAAATTGTTCTGCTATCCATAACATCTGCCCGATAGTTACTGTTTACACCATCTAAGATTTCATTAGAAGTTGCAATATCGCCTTTCATTGTGTTTGCGTAAGCCAATACAAGTTTTGCTTTACACATCAACAATGGGTCATTGATTTTATGTTTTTCAATAATTTCAAAGAAAGTCGTCAAAACTTCAAATGAGCGGTCATTCCCTTGCAAAGTTAAGGCTGTAGCAAGTTCTAAATAAACTCTTAACCAAGTATCATACAAAAATCCCAACGGAATAGATTTGCTCAATTTCGGCTTAGCAAGATACGAACTGATAACCGGCATAATGTCATTATCAATTAGATTTATAACTTCGCCACAATTTCCAATATCAATAAGTGATGATAATTTTGTTGTTTTTAAAATCGCTGTTTCGATTTCTTGACCTGATTTCATTTTTTTCAAAACATTGTCAACACATTCAACATCACCAAAATAATTGCCTGTTTTTTTGCAACACAAAGCAAGATAGCCTAAAAGTTCAATTTCTTTAACTTCATCATTTTTAGCTTTCGCATTAGATATTGCGTCCGGCAGAAAGTCTAAAGCTTCTTCAGGGTCGTACTCCGTCAAAAGTTTTCCTAAACGTTCACTGATATTGTATCGAATGTTCAGGGTTTCATTCTCATTGAATTCGTTAAGAAGTGCCAAGCATTGCTTTTGCGCAATTACGTATAAATTCACGTCCCCAACATAAGATGCCAGTCGTGTTGTTTTTGTCCAAATGTCAAAAGCCATTCGGTTTTCTTTAAGATTATGTGCAATCATTGCCATCGTCGCATTAGTGTTTAGGTTAAACACGCTGATTGCTTTCCCGATTTTTACATTTAAATCTTCAAAAGAAATATCAAATGAAATACTTTTCAGAACAGTTTCCCACAACAAAAGATTGTTAAACTCATAGCAAACATCATTGTATGGTCTTACAAAATTTGATTTAACAAGATACAACATTATGTCATTGAATTTTTGAGTTTTATAACCAAAAATCTCTTTCAAAAGCGCAAGATTGATTCTGTCTCCCAAAATTGCCGCTCCGCATAAAAGTTTATAAGCTTCATTGTTATTTTTATTGAGAATTGCAAGTCTTGCCTTGATTAGTTCAGAAAAACTATTCGGCAAAATAAATGCTTTATCGGAAATTTGACAATCAAAAGAATAATTTATTGCCTGTTCGACAAAAGCGGGATTTCCATTGCTCTTGTTAAAAATTACTTCCTTTTCTCTAGTGGTCACATACTTTCCGACTTCGCCTTTAAAATCAATAGTTTTAGATAGTTCAGCAGGAGTTAGTGGTGCGATATGAACATCTACATAAGACTTTATGTCTTTGTCATCAAATCCAAAAAATCCGCTAATCGGACGGTGTTCATTATAGATTGCTATGAATTTCAAATTTTTCCAGTTTTCATTTTTTTGCATAAAATGAGTTAGAAATTCAATTGAAAAGCCATCTATAAAATCAAAATTATCAATAACAAAAATAAATCTACCGGTTTGAGCAAAAGCATCAAACACTTTCATCAAAACATTGTAAGTCATTTTTTTATTGATAATAATATCTTCATAGTTCCCATCTTGAGAATTATATAAGAAATTTATGAATAATAAAATTTCACTGCTATTCAAAAATTGAAATTCATTGCTAAAAAATTTAACCGCATCAGACTGCATTTCTTCGTTATTCACACAGAAATTAGGTAGCCTGAAAAGATTCAATAGCATATCTTGAATTACTCCCCCGGGGGTTAATTGGGTAAGTTGAGTACATTTGCCAATACACCATTGGAATTTATCTTTTTCAAATTTTTCTATCAACTTAAACAAAAGAGTACTTTTCCCAACTCCTTTATCTCCGGTTATAGAAAAAATCTTTTCATCTCTTGAACAAATACCATCGACTAGAACATCAAAGGCTTGCTTTCGGGAATAAAATTTTGGTTTAAATTCCAAATTAATTGTTTTATTTTCTTCTTTTTGCTTTTTAGGGTTATTAGTTTTTTGTGCAGGTTGACCGAATGGAAGTCCACATTTTCTACATTTTATAGCACTTGGGAAATTCACACTATTGCAGTGTTGACAAACTTTCAATAATTCTTGCCCGCATTTTTTACAAACAAAATTTCCCACAGGATTTACGGTATTGCAATGACTACACAACAGACCAACACGAGTCTTGCAATAAGGACACTTTAGAGAAGATTCTGAGATATTTTTTTTACAAACCGGACATTTCATATTAAAAACTTTTAACCAAGGATATCTTTTACTTTTTCCATCAATCTGTATAATCTTTTTGAGATTTCAGACTGAGAAAGACCAAGTTCTTCAGAAATTTCTTTCTGGGTCATGCCTTTATCATATCGCAAAGTATATATCTGTAAGTAGTTTTTGTCAGGGTGTTCACTATCAATGTTTTTAATTGTTTTCGCAACAAAATCAAGGATTTCTTTTTGAATAACAATTTCTTCCGGAGTTTCCGGTAATTGAACATTTGAATAGCTAATATAAACATCTGAATAATCAATATCACTTTGAGGAGCAAGAACTTCTCTTGTAGACATATAGCCGGTTCTTGTTCGTCTTAATCTTCCGGAATCCTTTAAAACATTGACTATAGAGGTTGTCGCAACACGTTTAAGATAAGCTTCTAAAGTAGCCTCCGTATCTATTGCATTAAGAATAGCAACAGAACGTTTGCATGTTTCATTGAAGAAATCATCAAACAAATCCTCATTGTTAGGATATTTTCGATCGCTTTTAATAATCTTGCTAATTAAATCTATCTTATCCTGTGTTAAATCCACACTACTCTTCCTCAAGTCTGTTCAAAGATATTATAGCATAATTAGAAATAAATTTTAAGTATCACTGTAGTACTTTCGTCATTTCCTATGCTATGAGGGGCTTTGAGTACTCTTAGAGTTTGGTTAACAGTTTGTAACACAATGTTATCTATTTGAGCAGAACCACTTGATAAAAGAATTTTGGAATCTTTAAATGTCCCGTCTTTATCAAATAAGATACTAACTCTAACTTGATCAGAATAAGCATAATCCGTTGCAAGCAACAAATCACTTGTCAATGACAATTTCAAACTCTTACCTGCAGATTGAAAATATTGCCTGAAATTCGCATTATATGAAACGTAATCAGGAACTTCCCAAGATACTTTACGAACGTCAATATATGAAGTTGCAGGAATTGAATTTTTAGATTGAGTCGGAGTTTGTGCAACAGTTTTCGGAAGTGCTGCTTGTTGTTGCTTTTTAACAGGTGTTGCAATCGGATTTGTATTATCCATATTTACAACATTACTTTGATCGACATTTAGAGTATTAGCTTCGCTCACTCCATTATCAGAACTTGTTGGAACAGCATCATCTGTAATTGGTTCCGGAGCTTCATCACTTGGTTTCTTAACCATTTTTGAAATAGAGAAGCCAATTATACCAACAATAATAATTGAAATTAAAACTCCAACAATACCTAATCCCATGCCTAAACCGACTTTGCCACCTTGCTGGTTTCCACGAGTTAATCTTCCCGGATTTTGCAACATTGTAGAATTTTCAGAATTTTCATCATACAAATCTTCTAACTGAGCAGGACCCTCCGGTTGTAATTGGATTTCAGGATTGTTGATATCAATTTCAATTTCACGAGGAGCAAAATCCATATCAGAAATTACAGTTGAATTTTCTACAACATTGAAGCTTTTTTCTTCCGATTGCGGTTCTTGAATAAACTCTTCATCTGATAGCTCCTCGATAGGTGTCAAACTTTCAACATCTTCTTGTTGAGGAGTTTCACTAATAATTTCATCATCATTTTGCTGAATAGGTTCAACATCTTGCAAATCATCATAATTTGGTTCTTCAAGCCAATCTTGATTTTGAGCATTATTTTCTTCCGTATTTTCAACTTCTTCAATTGTTTGAAGTTCTTCATCTATAGGAGTTTCCAGTGCCGGAAAATCTTCTTGAATTTCATTGATATCATCTTTGATTGGAGTTTCTTCAACAGGAGAACTTTCCTCTAGCTCATTTAAAACAGAATCTAAATCTGTAACATCTGAATTCTCTTCTGTTTGAGACTCAGGTTCAGAAATCATATCTTCTGTCTGTTCTGTCTGTTCTGTCTGTTGAACAGCCGCCTCTGTTGTATCTTCAAAATTAAAATCATCGTCTAATGTTAAAGTTTCGTCTTCATTATGAGAAACTTCATCAATTGTCAAATCTTCAACATCTGAAGTAATATTTTCTTCAATAATAGGTTCACCGGCAGGTTCTTCTTCAACAGAATTTTCAACTGGAGTCAAATTCTCTTCTAACGTAGGTTCAACAGGAGCAATATCATTGTCCAATGTCAAATTATCATCAAGAGTTAAGTCATCACCCACATCTAAATCAGGCAAAGAACTATCATCTAATGTCGGTTCTTCTAACGGTTCGACATTTTCAATATCTCCATCTTTTTTATTGTCATCTTCATTTGGAGTTGAATTTTCTTGCGATTGACTATCGGAATCATCAGACATTAAATCGTCTGCAAAATCATCGTCCAATGTTAATTCATTTTCAGCAGAAGTTGAAAAGTTATTCCCATCAGCCGAAACATCATTATTATCAATAACAAAATTTCCGCTATTCATATTGAAATCAATCAAATTTTCTTCGTGTGGTTGCTCATTTGAAAAATTGATGTCTAAATTATCAATAGAAGATGTTCCATCATCATTGATTGTGAAACTTGTCAAATCAGGCAAGTCCATACCTTTATCCTCTTCACACTCACTCAATTTTTCTTCCAAATTTTGAACAGGTTTTGTTGGAGATTCAACTTGTGACAAGTTATTCAAATCAACAATTCCCTCTGTATTTTCTTCAACATGATCTAATTCAACAGAATCCATTTGACCGAGATCAATAACCTCCTGTTCTATATTTTCGTTATAACCTTTTGGAGTTGTATTAACTTTTTGAAGAGAATCTAACTCTGTTGGAGAATCAAATTGTCCGGACTGTTCAGCCTCAATGTTTGCTTCCATTTTTGCAGCAGATAAATCGTAAGCCGCAATATTTTCCGGAACATCTGCAGTATTTGTTTTGTTTTTAGCATAATCAATTCTATCTAAATGTTGTTGTTGATTTTCAAGATTTTTGTTAATCAAATCTTTCACAATATCACCGGAAATTCCAGCCAATTTAATTGCATCTTTTGATGCCGCCATTACATTTGAAGCAGTTTCAACAGTGGAAGCAGTTTGAGAAGCTGCGGCAATTGTACCTGCCGTTGCAGTAGCTTCGACAGTTTTTTCCATTGTCTTTTTAACAGCAGAACTAATAGCATCTTCTAAAGTATTTTCGCTTTTTTCTTCTGTTTTTGGCTCTTCATCTTTTGGTTTTGTCGGTTCATCATCTTCTTCTAAACTCAACAAATAATCACTTGCGTCAAGTTCTGGAGTTGGCTCTACTTTAGGTAATTCTCTTTCTTCCGGCTCAAGCGGTTGAACTTCAGCATCTTCAACATCGTTTTCAACAGTTTCTGATTTAGTTTCTTCAACAGGCTCTTCTTGTTCAACTGTTGACTCTTCATCATCTTCCATATTGAAGAATGATTCATCTAAAATCATATCTTCTGTATCATTTGTTGGTAATTCAATTTCGTCATTAGAAATTTCTTCTTCTATTTGAGGTTCTTCTTTTTGGACTTCTTCTTGTTCGGAATCTTCTTCAACCGGTTCAACTGTTTCTTCTTCGGCTGTTTCGCCTGTAGTGTCTTCAATAACTTCTTTTGTTTCATCTTCAATTGGAGTTTCTTCAGAAGTTTCAAGCATTTCTTCTCCACTATTGTTCTCGTCTTCAGAATTCACAACATCTGCTTCAATAACATTATCAATCACTTGTGGTTCCATACTTGAACCTACACTGTATGACAGTGTTTCAAAATTATCAAATTCTAAAACACTATCTCTCAATTCATCACTATGCAAAAGCAAATTCAACAACTCTTTTTGCTCTTCATCGGTAATATTGTGATCCGCCATTGAAATTGATAACTCTCGACCTCTCAACATATCGTCTTGAGAAATACTACGAGAGGTCATGCCTGCAAAATCTTTTACAAATTTTGTAAATGTTTGAGGAGTAGATAATTTTTCTTTTTCAATAAAATAATATTCACTATTTTGATTTTTCTTATTGATAAGTTTTGGAGCAAAATAGCCTAAAAATTCGACATAAGTAAAATCTTTAGATAATTTTAAAACAGCATAAATATCCGGAACAAGATTTAATTCAAAATGGCTTTTTGGAATAAATATTTGATTTTCATCAAAAATAACTCGAACATCAATATGAATATTAGGGAGTTGAATATCTGAGATGTCAATCTTTTCCAAGATTTTAGAAATTGAGTGTAAATTATGAATATCATTTACATTAACACCCTCAGATGATAAATATTTCGTAATAAGTTCTGCCCCCAAAGCATTGATATATGCTCTGTTTTTAATACTTCCTGTTACAAAACTTTTAGACATAAATTCCGCTTCTGTCTTATTTTCCTGTTCTATATATATTAATGTTTCTTGTTTTCCTGCCATTTTTAATTCTCTCCTCCTACATAGGTATAGATGACACGAGGATTTAAAATATTCCAAAAATATTGTAAATTTTTGTAACGAATATTCACAAAACCCTAATATTAAGTCAAAATTAACATATAAAGTGTTTTATTAAGAGAGTGTAGGTATGTATTTATAAGGAGGTTTTCTCATGATGATCAATGCAATCTCAGGTGTTAGATTTCGTGGTGCGGAACAAGCTGCAACAATTAATCCGTTAGAAAGACCAGGCAAATATGCAAAACCAGAAACTCCACCGGAAGCACCGACAGAGAAAAAATCAGGAAGCGGAGGTAAAACTTTAGCTAAAACTGTTGTAGGTTTAGCAGTAATCGCAGGAGCATTAGTTGCATTGCCAAAAGTATTACCAAATATTATTAAAGCCTTACCAACTGAAGAATTAGCAAATGCAGGCATTATGGATAAAGCTGCTCACTACTTGGCAAAAGCAGGTGAATTCATCGGCAAATATACTTACGAACCAATCAAAAATTTAATCGCTAAAAACTAATTAAATAAAAAGAGAAAACCATTAAATATACAAAAGGCGGTGAAAATCTTCATTTTCACCGCCTTTACAATTTAAAAAGTAATCAATAACAATCACAAAATGATTATTACATCATACCGCCCATGCCTCCCATACCTGCCATTGCAGACATATCAGGAGCTGCAGGTTTTTCTTCCGGAATTTCAACTACGGCAGCTTCTGTTGTCAATAGCATTGAACCAACTGATGCTGCGTTAATCAATGCTGATCTTGTAACTTTTGCAGGGTCAACAATACCAGATTGGAACATATCTACATATTTGCTATTTAATGCATCGTAGCCGTATGCTCCGTCTTTTTCAAGAACACAATCGACAACCACATCAGCTTTAGCACCTGCGTTACGAGCAATTGATCTAAGTGGTACATCTAATGCTGCGGTCAAGATTTTGAAACCAACTTTTTCATCATCTGATTCAAAGTCGATAGTGTCAAGTTTAGAATTCAATTCTTGTTGAACTCTTAACAATGCAACACCACCACCAGGAACAATACCTTCTTCATTTGCAGCTCTTGTTGCGTTCAATGCATCTTCGATTCTAAGTTTTCTTTCTTTCAATTCAACTTCAGAAGCTGCACCAACTTCAATTACTGCAACACCACCTGATAACTTAGCAGCTCTTTCTTGCAATTTTTCTTTATCATATTCTGAATCAGAAGCGGCAATTTGATTTTTAATCAAATGAATTCTTTCTTGAACTGCTGCTTTTGTTTCATCACCGACAACAATTGTAGTTTCGTCTTTAGAAACAGTTACACGTTTTGCTTTACCAAGCATTTGAGTTGTAACGTTTTCAAGCTTGATACCAAGTTCTTCAGTGAACATTTCACCACCGGTTAAAATAGCGATATCTTCAAGCATTGCTTTTCTTCTATCACCAAATCCAGGAGCTTTAACGGCTACAGCTCTCAAAACTTTTCTCATTGTATTAACTACTAATGTTGCAAGAGCTTCACCCTCAACATCTTCTGCAATCAACAATAATGATTTGCCATCACGAGCAACTTGTTCTAATAATGGAACTAAGTCGGAAATCAAATTGATTTTCTTGTTGCAACAGAATACATAAGCATCTTCCAATACAGCTTCCATTCTTTCCGGATCTGTAACAAAGTATGGTGAAATATATCCTTTATCAAATTGCATACCTTCAACAACTTTCAAGTTAGTACCGAATGATTTTGATTCTTCAACAGTGATAACACCATCATGACCAACTTTTTCCATTGCTTCAGCAATAAGTTCGCCGATTTCTTTGTTGTTACCTGCAGAAATAGCAGCAACTTGTGCAATTTCTTCTTTTGTATTAACAGGTCTTGACATAGATTTAATTTTTTCTACAGCAGCTTCAACAGCTCTATCAATACCACGTTTCATAGACATTGGATTAGCACCTGCAGTCAAGTTTTTCAAACCTTCACGAACAATTGCTTGAGCTAGTACAGATGCTGTTGTTGTACCATCACCTGCAATATCATTTGTTTTAGATGATACTTCTTTCAACAATTGAGCACCCGAATTTTCCAATGCATCTTTTAATTCGATTTCTTTTGCAATAGTAACACCGTCGTTAACAATTTGAGGGGCACCGAATTTCTTAGTCAAAATTACGTTTCTACCTTTTGGCCCAAGTGTAACCTTAACGGCATCTGCTACTGCATCAATACCTTTAAGAAGAGCTTTTCTAGCTTCTTCATCAAAAATAATACGTTTTGCCATTTTATTTTTCTCCTTTTTACAATCAAAATTTATAGTTTAATCAATTTATTCAACAATTGCTAAAGCATCTTTGATAGAAAGAATTTTGTATTCAACACCATCAACTTTAACATCTGTTCCTGAATATTTAGCATAAAGAATAGTATCACCAACTTTAACGTCCATTGGTTCTCTTTCACCTTTTTCGTTCATCTTACCAAGACCAACCGCAACAACTTCACCTCTTTGAGGTTTTTCTTTAGCGCTATCCGGAATAAAAATTCCGCCTGAAGTTTGTTCAGTTTCTTCTACAACTTTAATAACAATTCTGTCGCCTAACGGTTTAATCATAATAGCTCTCCTTTTCCTTTACTGGTAACTCTGAAATTGTTTCAGATTCTCTGAGATTAAAGCTTCTGAAATAATTTCAAGCTAAAATCTTTCACAGTACATTTATATAACGAATTTTGCAATTTTTCGTAAAAGTTAAGGAAAAATTAATTATTTAGTAAAAAACATTAAGATTTAGTTTATTTTCATCAAATCACCGACAGAAACATCTAAAATCACGGCTATATTTCCCACTTAACAATAAATGTTCCTCTCAATGACATGACTTTTTCACATTTCATTACGAGGAAACAAGTAGGCCGGCGTTGCCACGCCGACACACAAAAACATATCGTGTTGCAATGCCAATCTACATTTTGCTGAAGAAAATTGTTGTAGTCAGTGTATAACTTTTTATACGAAGTGACGTAACAATTCATTGCACTCGGAGATTCTAAATTATGACACCCCTCCTCGAAATCAAAGATTTCGGTCCTCCCGCAAGTGGAGGACACTTTGTGCTTTTCATTTGCCCACTCTCCCTAACCCTCTTCCACAAAGGGACGAGGGAATAAATTAAAATATAATGAACTTTTCACCCACCATTCACCTTTCACTACTTCATTCTTTTAACAATATCATTTGTAATATCGTCACCTCCGGAGATAACCATGCCAGTCGGAAGAACAAGATTATAATTAGATTTTTTTGCTTCGGTTGAAATCATTGATTTGATTTTGTTATTAATCACAGTAATCTTTGAATTGTATTCTTCGTCCATATCAAGTTTCTTTTGCTCAATCTCTTTACGGTAATTTGTTTCCATTTGCAAAGCCTTATTTTTATCAGATTCATTAACAATTTCATTCTGAGCTTTTGAAATCAATGTATTTAATTCTTCCATCTTCTTATCTTGAGATTGCTTTAAAGACTGAATTTCCGGCGAACTTGTCAAAATAGTCGAAACATCAACAACTGCAACTTTATATCTTGGAAAAGATACAGCGGCATCATTTATGTTATAACCCACAAAAAATACTAAAACACACGCAATAATAAACCAAATATTGTTTTTCATTATATTCCCTAACCTTTCTGAGTACTAAAATATTAGACCTTTTTAAGAAAAAATTTAATACCTGATTGGCTAAAAAAAATATCCCCCTCATTGGGAGATATTGAATATTAGGAAAATAAAAATGTAAACAAAAAGGAAATTAAGGAATCTTATTTATTATGCAAAAATGCTTTTCAATGATTCAACATTGCGTTTTTCTTCTTTCTTAGAATTACCCATAAGAAGTTCGCCGTGATAAAAAGGGTTTGAACCATCTCTGTCTTTAGAAGCAGCTGCAGAGAAAATGCTGATGAAATGAGTTGCAGAATTTGTTTCAGTTGCCTTTTGAGTTTCTGTAACAACTTCATTCACTGCAGGCATATACTTTCCATCAACTTTGTTTGTAATTGCTGCTTGTGAATTTAAATATTGAATAGATTTTAAAGCTGTTTCATTAAAGTTGTATTGATAAGCATTGTTCATTGCAATTTGTTTTTGAACAGATGTATCAATTTTCCCTTGGTATAAGTCAACACCTAATTCTACAGGTTTTGCAACGTTAATTTGTTGAGTTGTTGTAGCATTAGTATATTGGGAATTTTTTTGAGCGGCACGACGTAAAATCTCTTGAGATACATCTTTTAATACAGAAGTATCAATGCCTTTCTTGTATAATGAATTGTAATTTACATTTAGACTCATTAGACTTATCCCTTTGTTTCCTTACAAATATGTATTCGGAATATTTAAAAAAAACTTTAGGACATGCGTAGTAGTTGTTAATATTTTGTTACATTGGGACACAAAGTTTTAGAATTGGGTATTTTACATAGTTTATTTTTAAGATATAATCAATACTATGAAAACTAGAGAAAACGTAAGAAATTTTTGTATAATTGCCCACATTGACCATGGAAAATCAACTTTAGCTGACAGACTTTTAGAAAAAACAGGTACTGTAGCTCAACGTGATATGCAAGAACAATTGCTTGATTCCATGGATATTGAACGAGAAAGAGGAATTACTATTAAGTTAAATGCTGCCAGAATGAATTATAAAGCATCTGACGGTAAGGATTATGAATTAAACTTGATTGATACTCCCGGACACGTTGATTTTTCTTATGAAGTATCCAGATCTTTGGCAGCTTGCGAAGGGGCTTTACTTATCGTCGATGCAACACAAGGGGTTGAAGCCCAAACATTGGCAAATGTTTATTTGGCTATTGAACAGAATTTGGAAATTATTCCTGTTATTAATAAAATTGATTTACCGTCCGCTGATGTTGAACGAGTAAGACAAGAAATTGAAGAAATTTTAGGAATTGACGCATCAATGGCGATTCCTGTAAGTGCTAAAACCGGTATTGGTATAGATGATGTTTTGGAAGCCGTTGTAAATTATATTCCGGCTCCTGTTGATAATTCTGACAGACCATTAAGAGCATTGGTTTTTGATAGTGTGTATGACCAATACTTAGGAACAGTTTGTTATTTCAAAGTTGTTGACGGAAGTATTTCTGTTGGAGATAAAGTTCGATTTATGGCTTCTAATAAAGAATATGAAGTTGTTGAACTCGGATATCAAACACCTGCGAGAAAATCAGTTCAAAAATTGACTTGCGGAGATGTTGGATATTTTGCAGGTTCAATTAAAGAATTAACTCGTTTTGTAGGTGATACAATTACAAACGTTGAAAATCCGGCTTCTGAACCACTTCCGGGGTACAAAGAAGCTTTACCAATGGTATTTTCAGGTATGTATCCGGTTGATAACGAAGATTATGCAGACCTTAAAGAAGCACTTGAGAAATTGAAACTTAACGACAGCAGTATTACCTTTGAACCTGAAACATCAAATGCGTTGGGATTTGGTTTCAGATGCGGTTTCTTGGGTATGCTTCACATGGAAATTGCGCAAGAAAGACTAGAACGAGAATACAATCTTTCACTTGTTACAACTGCTCCATCTGTAGTTTATAAAGTTCACAAAACAAATGGAGAAGTTGTTGAAATCGACAATCCGTCAAATCTTCCGGCTTCTCAATATAGAGATTATATAGAAGAACCTTATGTTAAAGTTCAAATTATCACTCCAAATGAATTTGTTGGAACATTAATGGAATTATCCCAAGCAAAACGTGGAATTTACAAAAACATGCACTATTTAGACAAAGTACGTGTAGATTTGACCTATGAAATTCCATTAAGTGAAGTGATTACAGATTTTTATGACCAATTAAAATCAAGAACAAAAGGTTATGCAAGTTTAGACTACGAATTCAGCGAATACAAACGCTCAAACCTTGTTAAGTTAGATATCATGCTTGCAGGAGAAGTTGTTGATGCTCTTTCTGTAATTTGTCATGAAGACAATGCTTTTTATGTAGGTCAAAAACTTACCGCAAAATTAAAAGACATCATTCCTCGCCAATTGTTTGAAGTACCTATTCAAGCAGCAGTAGGCGGAAGAGTAATCGCAAGAACAAACATTAAAGCGATGCGTAAAAACGTACTTGCAAAATGTTACGGCGGTGACATTTCTCGTAAACGTAAACTCCTTGAAAAGCAGAAAAAAGGTAAAAAACGTATGAAATCTGTAGGAAGTGTTGAAGTTCCACAAGAAGCATTCATGGCTGTTCTTAGCCTCGAGGAGGAGTAATAACTCCTTTTACAACGGCAGCCAAAGTAGCTTCCAGTCTGTTTTTTACACCAATTTTGCGGAGAATTGATGCGATATGGGCTTTTACAGTATGATCTGTAATTGCTAATATCTTAGCAATTTCTTTATTCGTTTTTCCTTGTGCAACATATTGCAAAACTTCTAATTCTCTAGCGGTTAAATTATCATTCTTAATTCTATTACTCATAAAGCGATTTTATTATTTCCTCCTTTTATATACTATCATTACCTAGCCATATTACTATTAGCCAAATGGCTAGATTTGTAATACTTGTACAAATTAAAATCTTCTAAAAAGCTATGTATATAAAGGTTTTTGAAACTTTATTAAGAAATCTTAATAAATGGTTTTAAAAAGGCAATTATTTACGGGTGAAATACTTTATATATATACGAGATGGAAATCAAAAACGATAAACGGAACGGAATATCATTACACTAAGAGAGTAAGTGAGTAAACAAAGGAGATTCGACAAATGGGTTTATTAGACGGAATCAACAAAGCAGTTGGAAATAGAGTTAGCGGTCAATTATCAGCACCAAAAACGGCTAAATCAACAAAAGCTGAAACAGTAGAACAAAAACCTTTATTAAGTTTTCAAGGTAATAATTCTATTGGTAGAAAAGATTTAGATAAAATTAATCCTTATTTTTCAGTTCAAGGAATGAGTGCTGAATCTAAAAAAATTGTTGACGATACAAATAAAATGATGGAACAATTAGGTTTCAAAAACTATAAGGTTTCAGGAGCACAAGTTGAAAGTGTTACAGCAGGAGTAAACAAGACAGTACTTCCGGGAATGCAATCTGCTGAAAATGGTGCAGTTGCAGCAAACTTGACAAGTGTTCCAAAAGGGGATCTTGCAGGTGAGGAATTTTCTAAATTATTTGCACTTGGCTAAGCCATATTAAATTAAACAAGTTTACTCACAATGATTTTATAAGGTCAGTTAAAAAACTGACCTTTTGTTTTGCGAATTTCTCCAACAATTTATTAAGTAATGTAACAAAATCCATTAAAATTTAGCCAATTAATTAAAGATTATTAAACTGAATGCCGTATCTGATAATGTGAGTAAAATATAAGGAGAACCGAAAATGGCAATCAAGTTTAATGGATTCAATAGTTATAACAATTATAACTTTGCTATCGGTCAAAAAGCATCACAAGATGTTCAAGAAACTAAGAAAGCAGAAGAATCAAAGGAAATTAAAAAAAGTGAAACAACCTTTAAAGGTTTAGAAAATGAAACAGATTTATTAACTAAAAACCCACAAAGCTTATATGGTGTAAATTTCACAAAATTCAACGCAGAAGATAAAGCTTTGGCAGACAGTACAAATGCAATTTTAGCAAGCTTAGGATATTCATACAAAGTAACAGCTTCACAAGTTGCAAGTGTATCAAACGGTGTGAATAATGTTGTAATGCCATCAATGAAATTAGCAGCAGATGGCGCTGTAGCAGCAAATATTCAAGACCCTAACGGACCGTTTGCAGACCTATTCGCATAAATAAGAAAGATAGAAAACTTATAAATTTATATTTACTCACACATTTCAGACCGGCATTGACCGGTCTTTTGTTTTGTTATTATTTGAATAGAGCTTCAAATATTCCCTCTGAATAAGTCGGGTGTGCAAAACAAACTTCTTTTAGTTTGTCAATAGAAATTTCATTTTGAATAGCAATTGTAAGTTGTTGAATTAATGCAGATGCCTCAACAGACACAATATGAGCGCCAACGAGTTTGCCATTCTGAGAAAGAAGTTTTATAAACCCGTCAGTTTCTCCATCACATTGAGCTTTACCAAGAGAAGAAATCAGCACATTAGATTTTTTATATTCAGTATCTTCTAAGTCTTGTTCTCTTTTGCCAACCCATGCAATTTCAGGAGTTCCGTAAACAACCGCAGGGACTAAATCCTTGCGAAATTCAACATGCTCAATTTCTTGAATAGCTTGTTTGATTGCAAAATGTGCAAGTTGAATTTCACCGGTTACATCGCCGATATATATAACACCATCAACTTTTTCACACTCATTCGGAGTTCTTCCAACAGCAACAAGGACTATTTCCGGATTTAAAATTTCATCATTTGAAAGAATAACCGTTTTATCAGCGATTTCTTTAACAGAAGTTTGAGTATAGAATTTTATTTTGTTTGCTTTAAAAATTCTTTCTACTCTCTTAGAAACCTCAATATCAGCTAAAGGCAAAAGATGAGATGCAAGTTCAACAACAGTTGTTTCAACACCGAAGTTTGAAAAAATTCTAGCCCATTCAATCCCAATTGCTCCAGAACCGACAATTAGAATACTTTTTGGAAGGTTAACCAAATTCAGAATATCATCTGAAGATAGGAAAAACTTATGGTCAAATTCCAAACCTTTAATTAATTTTGGAGAAGAACCTGTAGCGCAGATTATTTTTTTGCACTTAAATTTTTCATCACCTGCAGAAATTTCATTCTTAGATAAAATTTTTGCTTCTTCTCTAATAACGGTAACTTTAGAATTTTTGAGAGCAAGTTCAATACCTTTTCTCAATTTTTCAATAGTTTTGTTTTTGTGTTCAACTACTTTTGCGTAATCAAGTTTAGCACCATCTACAGTTATGCCAAAATCTTCTGAATTTTTGATACTTTTGTATAAGGTTGAAGAATGCAAAATAGATTTTGTCGGAATACAACCTTTATTAAGGCAAACACCACCAATATTTTCTTTTTCAAACAAAACAACTTTTTGCCCAAGACTTGCCCCATGAAGAGCTGCAGTATAACCGGCAGGTCCTGCCCCAACAATACCTAAATCAAATTCTTCCATTGTAAAAAATCCTTATCTTGTATAAACTCTCGGTAATCTAACTTTTAGTCTGCAAGTTAATTCATAATTGATTGTATTTAGAATTTTTGCCCAGTCATCAATTGAATGTTTTTCATCATCCAGTAACGTAATAACATCACCAACAGTTGCATCAACTCCTGTAATATCAAACATCATCTGATCCATTGTGATATTTCCGACTTGAGGAACTTCAACACCATTTAATGTTCCTGTAATTTTGTTAGACAAAAGTCTTGGAATTCCGTCCGCATAACCAAGCGGAACAGTCGCAATTGTTCTATCCCCGTGCGAAGTGAATGTGTGACAATAACTTACACCCTCTCCGTCTTTTGCGGTATGAATATTAACAATTCTTCCTTTTAAAGAAATCAATTGCTTTAATTTTGGTTTTCTGAATTCTAACCCTTGTGGGAAATCAGGATACAAACCATACAAAGCAATTCCGACTCTTCGCATATTTGTATTTGGGACATCATAACAAATTGTTCCGACAGTGTTCAAAATATGCAACAACAATCCTTTACTATCAATATTATCAATTACATTATTCCACTTTTGAATTTGTTCTTTTGCTTTATCAAGTTCTTCTGCAGCCGCAAGGTGTGAAAAAATCCCCTTTAATTCTACAAAATCACTCTTTTGAACTTTTTTAATAAAATCAACTGCAGCATCTGCTCTAACACCGATTCTATTCATTCCGGTATCTATTTTTACGTGAACTTTCGGTTTAATTCCGGTCCTCTGGTAAGTTTGTTCGCATGCTTTTAAGTGTTCATCTGTGAATATAGCAATTGAAATATTATTTTTAACAGCACTTTCAATTGCCCAGACAGGAACAGCCCCAAGCACCAAAATGTCACAATCAATTTTTGCCTGTCTTAAATCTACACCCTCATCAATAGATGCGACACCAAGCATGTCAATTCCACTTGCCAAAACAGTTGGAGCAAGCATAGTTGCACCGTGTCCATAAGCATCAGCTTTTACAACACCAAGAAGTTTAACACCTTGTGGTACGTTCTTTTTAATCTCTCTAATGTTATTTTCTAAATTTGAAATATTTATTTCTACCCAAGCATCTCTGTGGATATTTATATTTGTTTGTCTTGTATTTTTCATAGCAGTATTAGTATATGACAAAATTATGTTATCAGCAAATTTTTTGACTAAATCAATTTTTTCAGCTCTTCTTCAACCGGATTGAAGACGCTGTCCCAATCCCCATGATCACGTTGTCTAAATATCTTCACACTGTCATACCAATCACAATGCGTCAAATCATCATGCCAGCGCCAATTGTAAATATATGGTAGCAACACCCAACAAGGCTTTATCATAGCACCTGCAATGTGAGCAAGTGAAGTATCATTACAGATTACCAAATCCATATTTTCAATAGCGCCTGCAGTATCTGAAAAATTAGAAAAAGTTTTGCCCAAATCAATTACATTATATTTATCTTTAATTTTTTCAAACTCTTCTGAACCGTCAAATGTTTGACAAGAATAAAATTGAGTATTAGGGAGTTCAAAAAGTCTAAAAAAGTCTTCAACCTTCAAAACTCTTTCCTTGTCATAGAAAGTATTTCCTTGCCATTTTATACCGATTTTAAATTTATCATTATTGAAATATCTTTCCTTGTAATATTTAACCTTTGCCGGATTTGCCTTTAAATACCCGTCATCATGGTGTACAAATGTTTTATCGCCATAAATTCCTAAAGTATAAGGTAAGCTCAAAAATGGCAGATGATAATCAAAATAAACATCTTTTTCAAAATCATACAGCTCCATTATTTCAGCGCCATAAGAATTTTCTCTAAATAATGAAGCCAGTTCTTTTTGCGGTTTTAAAATAACCTTTTTGCACATTTGTGTAAGTTGAGGCATATATCTATAAAACATCAACATATCGCCAAAACCGGCTTCATAATACGTATATAAAATTTTATCCGCCAAATCTTCTTTCCCTGTCCAAAGCGGTTTATCTTTCATCAAATTCGGATAAGTTTTTTCTTGCGAAACAATTGCACTATATCTGCAAAGCCGTGATTCAAAGTTTTTCAACCCATCTTTGTAATCCTTAACCTGCATTTGAGCCAAACCTAAAAAGTAAGAAGATTCCCAATCATCAGGTTTAACTTCAAGAGCTTTTTTATAACACTCAACAGCATCTTGCGGACGATTTTCATTAAAACAAAGATATGCCAAATTAAAATAAGCTTCGTGACTTTTCGGATTCAGTTCAATAGCTTTTTTATATGCAGTCTTAGCTCTTTCCCAGTCGTGATGATTTTTGTATGCCATTGCGAGGTTAAATTGATATTCATAGTTTTTCGGGAATTCTTCGCTCAAACTTTCATAATACTTTATCGCAAGTTCAAAATCACCCTTATCTAAATACAATTTTGCCAAGTTTTCAAAATAATAGATTTCAGGTTTAATCTCAATTGCTTTTTTTATACACAATTCAGCTTCCAAATACTCTTTAACTTGATAATACAAAACACCCAGTAAATCCCACACTTCAGCATTTTGCGGTTCATCTTTCAGAATTTCCATATACGAATCTCTTGCATCTGTAAGTTTTCCTTGTTGATGCAACGAAAAAGCCTTTTGAAACTTTTCTGATTTTTGAGTCATATTTAAATCCTTAAATTATAACTGAATTCCTATAAAACTAAAGATATGATTTATATTGAATACATTGTATTGGAATATCAAACCAACAATTGAACTTACAACAACCAAAGTTCCAATAATAATTGCAGTATCCTTTTTATCCTTGTTTTTAGTTAATAGTACTAAAATTCCAAGACCTCCTGATGTACTCAATCCGGCAATCAATGACCCAAAACTGATTGTATGTTTTACAAATAACAAAGTCAGCATTACAGAAATTGCGCAATTCGGTACAAGCCCTAATAACGAAACTAAGAACGGTTGAATAGGCGAATTCATCAAACAATATTTTGCCAAGTTTTCTTCTGTCCCGACTTTTGAAATCAAAAATGCCAAAACCAAAGACACTATTAATATAAATAAGAAAATATTAAAAGTATGCTTCAATGGGTGATACCAAAATTCCTTAGTTTTGGAAGCATCAACAAGATGGTGATGGCAACAACCGGTTTCTTGTTCAACTTCAACATCAGCGGGCAATTCGTTCTTCTCCAGAACAGGTTCTTTCGCCTTATATGTAATGAGTAAATCAACAAAATACCCGACAATTACAGCAATAATTACCTTAATTAAAATTATCGGAAGAATTAAATAAATCTTGCTCGGATAAGTCAACAGTACCGGAATTGCTTCATCTGAAGTTGCAAGATACACGGCCAAAAGAGTTCCTCTACTCAAAATTCTTCGGACATACAAAGTACTTGCAATTACGGAAAACCCGCACTGGGGAATTGATGCAAACAAACTTCCAAATAACGGACCAACTTTTTTTATATAAAAAACAAATAAATGTTTTTTCCTTGTGAAATACTGTTCAATAACTTCAATAATCAAAAATACAACAAATAAAAACGGTACAAGATTTATACTATCAGCAATTGCGTCTTTACTCCACTCTGGTAAAAACGTAATCGGTTCAATCAAATTTGTCGGAAGTTCTGATAAAAAATTATAACCATGAATTATAAACTGTAATATATCGTGCATTTTGTATTCCCTTATCTAATAAAGAAATCTTTTAGAACATCTATAAGTTGCATATTGTAATACACCGCAAAACCTGTAGCTATTGCGGTAACGACAAGGATTGTCGCAATTAAAAGATTATCTTTACTTTTTTGTTGTCTTTTAGCTAGTGTAATTAAACCCAAACCTGTTGTAGATATCAAACCTGACAACAATGCCGGAAAACCAATTATACCTTTTACATAAGCAAGTGCCAAAAATACGGAGGTTACACAATTTGAAATCAAACCGATAAATGCAGTTGCAATAAGTTGGTATGGAGTATTACCTAACAAAAAGTTAGACAAACTTTCCACAGACCCGAAATGCAATATTGCACAATTGAAAAATGCCAAACATAAAAATGTAAACATAAACATGTTGAACGTATGCGTAAGTGGGTGAAGCCACCAATATGGAGGGTTTTCAATAGTTTGAATTCTATGGTGACAACAAGCAGGTTCATTCAAATCAGTGTTAATTGCATTAATATCTTCCATAATCTGTTTTTTTCTGCGGAAAATTACAGAAACAATATCAACAAAATATGCAACAAAAATACCCACAGCAATTTTTATTACAATGATTGGAATTATTACAAAAGCTTTGCTCAAATCCATAAATAATAACGGCAACGCATCATCTGAACATGCGATATAAAAAGCCAAAAGTGTTCCTCTAGACATCATTCTTCTTGAATAAAATGTACTGGCAATAACCTGATATCCGCATTCTGGGAGGGTAGAGATTACAACCCCGAAAAGTGCCCCTAATTTTTGAATCAAACGAATCAAAAAGTTGATATGAGTTAAGAAAAATCTTTCTAATAACTCAATTCCGTAGTACAAAATATAAAGCCACGGAATAAAATTAATACTTGAAATAAGTGCCTCTTTAATATATTGCGGTAAAAAATCACAATGATTTATCAAAAAGGCCGGCACACCTAAAATTTCCTGAATATGTTGTAAAATCTCTTCCATGATTTCTCAATCCTCACAGATAATATTAGCATAATCTTCTACCTAAAGTCTATAGATTGAACGAGGGATAAGTAGTTACATGGGACAAAGGCAATTTCTTTACGTTTTTATTCCCCTCACTAATTAGGGACACTAGTTGAACCGGCGAAGTATGAACCGCGTGAAACTGCGTGCCGTATGGCTGAGGGGGTAAAAAGGAGTGAAAAAGCACAAAATGTCCACCCCTTGCGGGAGGACCGAAATCTTTGATTTCGAGGAGGGGTATATTATTAATTGTCATTCTAAACTGACTAGAAAATAAGTTGAGATAAAATCGAAACGTAATTTTCTGTTCCTACTCGGTGATTTAGAATCTCCTTAACTTTTGAGGCCCTGAAACTAGTTCAGGGTGACAGTGGTGTACCGTGTTCAAGATTACGACATCACTCTGTGTAGGCTATTTTATACTCTGCTCTGTTACTGCGCCTCGCCTTAAACGTGACTCCGAGCCTGCCGACTTGTCCTGCAGACAGCCTATCTTTTCGGCAGGCTGCTTCGCACTCTGCTCGGCTTGTTTTTTCCTCGTAATGAGCTTTTATGGGTTCGGGGGCAAAGCCCCTGATGACTCGAGCCATTTGATTATTCGTGTTTTTCTTTTTCGGTTCTACTTTTTCTTTTTGCATCGAAATCAAAAAGAAAAAGTGAACAAGGAAAGTTATGAGATACTTCGGCAATTCGCACTCGCATTAAACGGCTACGGCTCCGCCTTTATCCTTGAGCTCGTACGACCTCAGTATGACTTATATTAACAGAAAAGCTGGGTTTTATCCCCGCTTCCCGTTTATCACTTATAGACCTATGGACTTTTAAAGAAGTACCCACTTATTATTTTTTGTGCTAAAATCTATTATATGGACTGGAAAGAATTACCTAAAAAGAAAAGATTATATGTAGCTGTAATACTTACTCTCGTTGGAATTTTGGCTTGGGCTTTCATTACGGCAGGTGTGATTACGCATAACTTTAACAGGCAACAAATGGCTGCGCAGGGTGAAGACCAAGAAGCAATCGTTGACGGTATAATTTTAACTGAAACCAAAGACGACCAAAAGTATTGGGAAATCTATGGTGAAACAGGCAAATGGGATAGTACAAAAGGAATTGCTCAACTTAACAAAGTTACAGGAAACTTTTACAAAGACAACGAAGTTTCAATGAGTTTTGAGTCTTCAAAAGGAACATATAATTCAAAAGTCGGGGACATTACTTTATATAGCGATACATTCATTGCCTTAAAAGACGGAATTACCCTAAAAGCCGACAAACTTCACTGGGAGAACTCTCATTCACCAATCGTCGGTGAGGGTCATATCAGAATTCAAAAAGGCAAAGAATTGCTTTCAACAGCCGACAAAATCATAATCAGTCCGGATTATAACAGTTTTAAAATTATCGGAAATACAGTATCAAAAGTTTATGAGGATAAAAAGTAGTATGAAAAAATTATTAACAGCTTTCATATCAATTTTGGTATTAACAGGTTTAGCAACTCAAGCGTCTGATCTTGTTATTGAGTCTAAAAACCAAACATATAACGAAGCAGAAAACAAAATCAAATTTAATGGAAATGTAAAAGTTTCTGTAGATGATTTGAAAGTTGTCGGCGACAAAGCAGATGTAAGTATCACAAAAGACCAAAACTTAGACACCGCAACTTTCTACGACAAACCTTATGCTTTTGAAGTTAAAAAGAACAAAAAAAGAGAAGTCAAAGCAAATATATTAAAAGTTTCATTGATTACAAAAGTAATTCGTGCAGAGGGAGACACTCAATCAGTTGTATTTGAGGGAAAAACTCCGGTAGTTGTAATTAACTCTAACGTTCAAGAATACGATACTAAAACTGGTGTTATGACTGCAACAGGTGCGGTTACAATGTTATACAAAGAAATTGAAACATTTTCAAACTCTGCTCAAATTACAACCGATAAAAACGGAGATTTGAAAAGGCTTGTTTTAACAGGAAATGCAAGAGTTAAACAAGAAAACAATGAGTCTTTTGCTGACAGATTTGTATATGAAGCTTCTTCTGGAAACTTAACCGCCTACGGAAACACGACTTCTAACGCGACAATGGACGATGGAGCTAAATTGACATTAAAATCAAGTTTCCAAGAATACAATCAAAAACGAGGAATCTTCAATGCAAGCGGAAATGTTAGAATTTGGTATCAAGACTACTATGCTGCAGGACCAAAAGTTACTCTATACCCAGGAGCTGACGGAAAACCTAACCAAGCATGCTTTACAGGAAGATCAAGCATAGCTCAAGGAGTTAGAACAATCTTCGCTGACAGAATTAAAATGACAATGAAACCAAAAAGCTTTGATGCTCAAGGCAATACCAGAACGGTTATTAAAAATATCGGTTCCGGTTCAGATGATGACAGTGGAATGACATTAGGATTATAATATTATGAAAAATAAACTTGATAAAGCAATTGAATGTTTTAAAAAGAAAGATTGGAATGGTGCAATTGATTTATTCACCTCAATTTTAGAAGTTGAACCTAACAATGCAGAAGTCTACAACAATTTAGGATTATGTTATGCAAATTTAGGTGATGATGAAAAAGCCGAAAAAGCTTATTTAAAATGTATTGAATTAAATCCTAAAATTCCTCAATGCTATATCAATCTTGTTGATATTTATTATAAACAACACCGATTAGGAGAAGGCATAAATACATTATCTTACGCAATTGATATGATGCCGTCAGATTTGATTTTCAGACATTATCTTGCAAGATTTTATATAGAAGATGCTAAAAGAGATTTGGCAATTGACGAATTAGAATATATTTTAGAAAGACAACCTGAAAATTATGATGCATATTATGATTTAGCAAGAGCATATTTTGATATGGGCATATATGATTCTGCAATTGAAAATCTTGAAAATGTATTAGAATTTAAACAAGATAATGAATGGATTTATTTCTACCTTGCAGAAGCATATCAAGCAAATGATGAAATAGATAAAGCTATTTCTAATTTTTTAAAAGCAATTGCAACAAACAACAAGTTTTCTATCCCTTACAAAAAAGTGGCTATTTTATTTATGGCAAGAGGGGATTATGATGATGCAATTGAATACTTGGAAGATTATTTAAACTTCGACATTCCGGAAGAAGAAAAGAAGAATGTTAATGCATTAATTGAAAATATCAAAAAGAAACAAGGAACTAATGAAGAATAAATACTGGATTGCGTTTTCTTCAATTGAACAAATAGACAGCAGATTTATCCAAAGATTATTTAATTATTTTGGGAATATTGAATCTGCGTTTAATGCAAACTTAAACGAGTTAAAAAATATTGACGGACTTAGTGTAAAAAAAGCGGAGAACTTTTTGAAACATCGAGATAAAGTTGATATTGACAGGACTTTTACGGCGGTTGAAACTCGTGGGATAAATTTTCTAACACTTGAAGATGAAAATTATCCGCAAATGCTAAAAAATATTGAAAACCCACCGGCAGTTTTGTATTACAAAGGAAAATTATTTGAGTGTAATCTAAAAAAAACACTTGCAGTTGTTGGTTCTAGAAAAGCAAGTACGCATGCCAGAGATAATTTAAAAAGAATTATTTCAGAACTTGGGAATACAGATATTTGCATAGTTTCAGGATTAGCCTCCGGAATTGATACTGTTGCTCACACGGCGGCAATTGAAAATAATTTAAAAACAATTGGTGTAATCGCAAGCGGTTTTGACTACGTTTATCCGACAAGCAATAAAACACTTTATCAAAATATTGAAAACGGGTACGGAGCAGTAGTTACTGAATATTATCCGACTTTTGAACCGATGAAATTCAGATTTCCGCAAAGAAACAGGATTGTTTCAGGTTTATCTTTTGGAACACTTGTTGCAGAAGCATCACTAAAAAGTGGGGCTTTGATTACTGCAAATTTGGCACTTGAACAAGGAAGAGAATTGATGTGTATCCCCGGAGAGATTTCAAATCCGAATACCCAAGGGATTTATAAACTTTTGAAAAACGGAGCAACAATTGTCACTGAAAGTTGTGACATTTTAAATGCTCTAAATTGGGAAATAAAAAAAGAAACACCTCAACAACAATTGACACTTCCAATGCTTACACTTGATGAAGAAAAAATTTATAATAATATTCAAGTTGAAGAAAAAGGAGTTGATGAACTATTAACTTTAACAGGTCTAAAACTTGATGACTTGCTCATGAACTTGACAACAATGGAGCTTAAAGGCATAATAAAACAGTATAATGGGGATAGGTACAAAAAGGTTTAATTTAATGTTAAAGAAGATTTTGACAACATTATTTACAATAAGAGAACCTATTGGCAGATTAGATTTTTTCAAATATGGTCTTAGCCTTTGGGTTATTGGAATCTCGATATTCTATTTTTATATGTATAGTCCAAATCTTTTAAATTTAATTCCCATTGACTCTGTTCAAAAGATTTTAAACATAATTATCCTGATTTTTGTTATTTTATGGATATTATTTGTTTTTATAGCAAGTTTTATATTAATAACAAAAAGATTTTGGGATATATTTGGTAAAAAGACACCCGCAATTATTTGCGCTATAATTTTCATGATTATTGCAAAATTAAGTAAAATTATTGCACCTTTCTTAGTAATTAAAGGGCTATTATCAATAGCATTAATATTTACTAAAGGAAGAACTATAAATAACAACATTCAACCAGAAAAAGATAACGTTGGAGAAAATCAAAATACAGGAGAAAATTAATATATAAATGGCAACGGCAAGTAAGAAGAAAGAAAAGGCATTAGTAATAGTCGAATCACCGGCAAAATCAAAAACTATCAAAAAAATCTTGGGTGATGGCTATACAATAGAAGCAAGTATGGGTCATATTAGAAATTTGCCAACGAAAGACCCTGCAACTCAGAATTTAGGTTTTGATGTAAATAATCATTTTATTCCTAAATTTGAAATTATTCCAGGGAAACAAAAAGTAGTAACCAAGTTAAATGACTTAGCCAAAAAAATGGATAAAATATACCTCGCAGCCGACCCCGACCGCGAGGGAGAAGCTATTGCATGGCATGTTCGCCAAGTTCTAAAAGTGCCGGACGACAAGATTTATAGAGTTGTGTTTAACGAAATTACTCCAAAAGCCGTAAAGCATTCTATTGAAAATCCTCGTTCTATTGATATGGAAATGGTTCAAGCGCAACAAACTCGTCAAATTCTTGATAAGCTTGTAGGTTTCAAATTAAGTCCTGTTTTGTGGAAACAAATCGGAAATAGAAACTTGTCTGCAGGAAGAGTTCAGTCTGTAGCACTTAGAATGGTTTGCGAAAGGGAAGAAGAGATTGAAGCATTTATCCCGCAAGAGTATTGGACAATTCATACTCTGATGGATAAAGAAGGCAAACAGTTTGAAGCCGAATTATCTAAAATAAAAGGTAAAACAGTTGAAAAAACTATCAAAACTAAAGAAGATGCAGATAAAATTGTTGAGTTTTTGACGAATCCGACGACACAATTTTCAGTTGAGAAAGTTACCAAGAAAACGACAAAAAGAAAACCAACTGCACCTTTTATCACATCTACAATGCAACGTGCAGCAAGTACAAAATATGGTTTTGGAGCTTCACGTACAATGCAAATTGCACAAAAACTTTATGAAGGTGTAGAAATTGATGGTGCTCCTGTCGGTCTTATTACCTATATGAGAACAGATAGTGTCCGTGTTTCAGATGATGCTCGAGATATGGCACATGATTTCATTCTTCAAAATTATGGGGAAAAATATTATCCTGAAAAAGCAAATGTTTATGTGAAAGGGAAACAAAACGTACAAGATGCTCACGAAGCAATAAGACCCTCATATCCGGATAAAACCCCGGAAAGTATTAAACAATATCTTGATAACGACCAGTATAAATTGTACAAACTAATTTGGGAAAAATTTATGTCATCTCAAATGGCTCCCGCTGAAATTGCAAACAAAACTATTGAAATCAATTCCGGTATTTACACACTAAAAGCTGGTACAAGTAAGATTATGTTTGATGGTTTTCTAACCTTGTATAATGATTCGGAAGACGATTCAAACGGAGATAACAACAACTCCAAAGATGCAAAAATTCCTGATTTAGAAAAAGGGGATTCTGTTGCGTGTCAAAAAGTTAATCCCAAACAACACTTCACTCAACCACCGCCAAGGTATAACGAAGCATCTTTAATCAAGGCTTTGGAAGATAAAGGAATTGGTCGTCCATCTACTTACGCTACAATTATTACGGTTATTCAAACAAGAAAGTATGTAGAAAAAAATCAGAGTAAAGCTCTTTATCCTACACTTTTGGGTAAAACTGTTTGCAAACAGTTGGTTTCTCAGTTCCCGAATATTATGGATTATCAATTTACTGCCGGCATGGAAGAAAAATTGGATAAAATTGCCGAAAAACAAGCAGTTTGGAATGTTGTTTTAGAAGATTTTTATAACCCGTTTATTGAAAATGTTAACTCTGTAATGAAAACAGCTCAAAAAGTTAACATTGAAACAAAAATAAAATGTCCAAACTGCGGGAGACCAATGTTACTAAGAACAAGCAAAACAGGTTCTCAATTCTTGGGTTGCTCCGGTTATCCTAATTGCAAAACAACAATGTCGTTAAATGTTATGCAAGAAATTGAAGACGAAGAAAACGGAGAAACACAAGAAAAACCGAAAGAAGTTTGCGAAGAAAAATGCGAAGAATGTGGTTCTGAAATGATTTTCAAACTCGGACCTTACGGTAAGTATATGGAATGCACAAATCCTGAATGTAAACACCGTAAACCATATAGAAAATCAACAGGTGTAACATGCCCAAAATGTGGAAAGGGAACAATAGTAGAACGTAAATCAAAAAGAGGAACAGTTTTCTATGGTTGCGACAAATATCCGGAATGCGATTTTGTACTTTGGAATGAACCAACTGGAGAAAAATGTCCAACTTGCGGAAGCCTTTTAGTTAAAAAAGTTCTTAAAAAAGGTGACGTAATTTGTTGTTCTAATTCGAAATGCGGCTACAAAAAAGAACCTGAACAATCAGAACAAACTTCAACAGAAGTATAGGAGTTTAGTTATGGCTGTAAGTAAGGAATTATTAGCTCGATATAAAGAGATGAAAGCTAAAGGCATAAATGTTACTCTATCTGAATTAAAAGCTCAGATGGAAGAAGAAGCAAATGCAACAACAAGCGAAATTATAAATGAAACCTACGAACAATCATCACCGATTGAACCTGAAAGCAATTATTCATCTAGTAGTGCTACATCTTATACAGATAATCATTTAGAAACGAAACCTGAAGATGCAGAAAATAGTTGGACCACAACGTATTCAAATAGCTATTCTTACACTGCTACACAACAAGAAACACCAAAAGGAGAACAACAAACAACTCCATCAACATGGACACAAACACCATTTTCAACTTATTCATACTACAATAATTCAGAACAAACGATTGCTCCAAACGAACAATCACAAACAATTGAACAATCACACATATTTGAACAGCCTCAAATCCAAAATATTCAACAAGTTGAACCAGTTCAACCCGTACAAGAAGACAGTATCAATGCGCCAATTAAAAAATTTGCCGTAATTGGTTACCCTTTAGGACATTCGCTATCAACTTATATTCACAATGCAGGATTCAAAAGCCTTGGAATAAAAGCAAGTTACGAAATTTTAGAAACCCCGCCGGACACTCTTGTTGATAGAATTAAATACTTTAAAACTCACGGTTATAGCGGATTTAATGTGACAATTCCTCTAAAATTACCTGTGACGTTCTTTTTAGATGAAGTTGATGAGTCTGCAAATATTGCAAATGCTGTAAATACTGTTGTTATTGACGAAAAAACAAAAACTTTGAAAGGTTACAACACAGATGCATCTGGCTTTAGAAATGCAATTCCAAATGACATTACACTTTGCGGGAAAATAGCAGGTGTTATGGGTACAGGTGGAGCCGCAAGGGCAGCAATCACTGCACTTGCACTAAGTCAAATGAAAGAAGTTAAAATTTTCACAAGGAATGTTTTGAATAGTTTAGAACTAATCAATTACTTAAGAAAAACATTTCCGAATGTAGAATTCAATCCTTATCAAATCGAAAGAATAAGGGATTTATCAGATATCGACTTGCTTGTAAATGCTACTCCGATTGGAATGCAAGGGCGAGGAGCTGATTTTACACCGGTTGAAGAGCCTGAGCTTACAACCCTAAAAGCAGGTGCAACCGTTTATGATATAATCTACAATCCTAAAAAAACAATTCTGCTAAAATTAGCCGAAAAACACGGATACAGAACAATTAATGGTGTAGATATGTTCATTCACCAAGCAGTAGAAGCCGAAAAAATCTGGACAGGAAGAACTCCAGACTTTAAAGATATGAAAATTGCGGCACTTGAAAATTTATAGATGATTACATACTCAAATTACGATGTATTTGATTATTAAGATTGTTCATTTCTTCAGCAATTAATTTTGGCCAAACTTTGTTGGAATTACAATATTTATCTCTAATTCTTGCAATTGTTGTATGACCTTTGGTTACATAATTTTTATTCAAATTTCTGCCAAGACTATCAATACATGCGGCATAGCTTGTCGGTTTTTGTCCAACTGCACCAACAACATTATATTTACAATAAGTTTTTGGTTTTGCACCATAACCGGATTCAACTTTTGCAATACTCATCAAGAATAATGCATTAATTCCATATTTATTCTGAGCATCTAAAAAAGCTCGCCCTTGACCTTTAAGTTTTGTTTTTTCTAAGCATTTATCCAAATCTTCTGCCGTTCCCCCAAACAATTTTGTTGTAACATTAGTGTTTGGAGAATAAGAAAAATTGAAATACATCGGCTTTTGAACCCTTGTAGACACCGGCTCACAAACATCAGCTTTCTTCGTCATTTGCTGAATAATTTTATCATCATAGTGAACCATTGTTAATGAATTTAAATTAACTTCACCTGTAGATTTAAGAATTACTTGATTATTGTCATGAGAATTTTCAAAAAGAGAAGTTTGATTTAATGATGCTTTCGCAGGTGCTTGTTTATTTTGAGCTCGGTTTTGCCTTACGGAAGATTTATTTTGCACAACTCTTTTTTTGCCATCATCATCAATATAATACATATTTTTATCTCCACTCTTACTTTATATAAGGATTTTTGGAGCAAAAAATTGCATAAATATGAATTAATGTAAAAGCTTTTTGCCTAAATTTTTAACCGTTTCAATATCTTCATGAGGCTCACGACCAACTGTTGTAAGGTAGTTTCCGATTAAAATACCCTCAACACAGGTGTTCAAAGCCAGTTCTTGATTTTCTTGAGACAATCTCATTCTTCCACCGCAAAAACGAACAACGGCATTCGGATTTGCAATTTTAAATACAGCCATCGTTCTTAAAACATTTTCTTCATCAATTTTATCATGGTAATTTTCAAAAGGTGTTTCCGGTATTGGCATCAAAATATTTATCGGAATTGAATCAGGTTCAATTTCAGCTAATTCCATAGCCATTTCAATTCTTTGTTCAACAGATTCACCCATACCCAAAATTACACCACAGCAAAGTTCCATACCGTATTTTTTCACAAGTTTGCAGGTGTTTAATCTATCTTCCCAAGAATGAGTTGTGCAAACTTCCGGATAATATGAACGACAAGTGTTGATATTATGGTGAAATCTTTTTAATCCGACTTGAGCCAATTGTTTTGCCTGTTCTTCATTCAAAATTCCAATTGAAGCACAAGATTTAAGTCCGTCAATTTTATTGATTTCTTTAATCATATCAAGTTCAATCTTAAAATCGCGTCCCTCATCAGGAGTTTTGCCACTAGTAACAATTGCAAAACGAGAAACATGATTTGCCTTAGCCTCATTTGCAACTTTTTTAACTTCATCAATACTAACAAGGGGGTAGGATTCAATATTTGTACAATAGTGAGAACTTTGTGCACAGTATTTGCAATTTTGAGAACATTTGCCATTCCTTGCGTTGATAAGAGAACAGAACTCAATATTATTTGACATATATTTAGATGATTCTTTCAGCAAATCTTCTAATGGTAAATTATAAAATGCTAATAATTCTTCTTTTGTATAAACTTTTTTCTCCGTGCTATTCATATTTTCCACCCCTTTTTGTATAAGAAAATATTATGTCACATATAAATTGATGTCAAATATTACTCGTTTTATAATAGTTGATCTACATGTTTTATTATTCTATTTTCGTGTAACAATTTGTTAATGCTAATTTCGAAATTATTAAAGATTTACCTGAAAATACCGATAAAACTATATGTATATCTTTAAAAAGGATAAAAAGGGCAATGAAAGTTACTAGAAAAGAACCAAAATTCACAACAAGCGGTACTAATAACAGTACTGCAGGTGTAACTATTGATGCCAAATTAACTGCAGGTTACAATGATAGAATCGTAAATACTGCAATCCAATTAAAAGCGAATTATGGTAGCAAATATTCTGATGAATATTATCTAGATGCTGCAAGTCCTTGGTACAAAGAAGAATTAGGTGCAGCTTTTAAAGCTGCTTATTCTAAAAACACCAGCAAATGCCCGATTAAAGATTCTAAATGGGCCGGATATTCTTACGAAGAAATTATTCAAATGGAAAATAGCGGTGTAAAAATTCCGCAAGAGGTTTTACTTTGGGCTCATGCTCAACAAGAATCAGATGTTACGGCTTACGAAGTAATTTCTACAACTTCTACAATTGATGACAATTCTTCAACAGAAGAACTTGTTGGTGATTTTGATTTAAATAGCTTACAAACAAAAGCAAAACAAAGTATTATGAAAGCAACAGAAGCCGAAAAGAATACTCAATCAGTTACAGAAGAATATAACAAAAATAAAGGCAGAGCTTTAGAAATCAAAAATGAAAATAACAATTCATACCAAAAATCAATGAATGAAATTTCAAATTTGACTAATGAATGGAAAAAGCTTGATAAAAAAGCAAAAAGCGGTCAATTATCTGAAGCTGAACAATCAAGGTATCAAGAATTAAGCAAAATGCTAGGTAACAAAAGTTCTTCTTCAATGAAAGAAATTGAAGTTAATTCTAAAGAATTGGATAATTTGTTATCATCTATGAATTTGCTAGAAACAAAAGTCACTGAAAATGAAACAATTGCAGATGATGCAGTTCAAGCAGGCAAAGACCTCTCTAACCTTAATAAAAATTACCACGAAATGCAACAAACTCACCCAACAAGTGGTGTTGTATATTCTAATATGGGACTTTTATCTGATGTATTATATGGCATAACAGGTTCATCAATTGAAAAAATCGCAATTGAAACAGGTAAAGATTTAACAGAAACTTCTAACAACGAAATTGCAGAACTCCATTCTTCTGCAGATATTACAATGTTTGCAAATACTTATACATCAAATGTTGTTGAAACAAAACAAGCTACAGTTGTTGCTCAAAATACCGAAGAAGAAAACAAAACAGATAATACAGAAAAAACTGCCGAAAACAATAATCCTGCTGTTGATAACAACAAAACTGAAAATACGAATAACATTGAAGATAATACATCAACAAACGAAGAAGACAGCAAAGATTTAAGTCTTGAATTTACGTATCAAAATGCAAGAAAAGCTACTGAAGTAACTGAACAAACCACAAATGATATTATAAAAGGTCAAGAAAACACTGATAAAACGAATAAAGATTTGCAAAAACAAAGCATCAAAAGTCAAAAAGATGTACAAAAAGTTAACCAAGAAGTTGCAAAAGCAGAAAGTACTTATGCTAAAAATGCACAAGAACAAGCAACTTTGTTATCCGAACTTGAAAAACTTCAAACAGAAGCAGCAAATCCAAATATTCAACCCGAGGAAGAAGACCCTCAACAACAAATTGTTCAACAAAGTGCAGTTCAACCTCAAGCACAACAATCACCAATTCAACAAGCAACAATTCAATCATTGTCAAACAACCCAAATGGTCAACAAAATACAAAAGCACAAGACAATATGTTTAAACAACTTGAAATTGTTAGCGGTTTAAACATTATTGAATCTCAAAATAAAAAGATTGAAAAAGGTCTTAATATCGCATTTACAACGGGTAAAAATTCAATTAATAACGTTCAAAAAACAGTAAAATCTCTTGCTGAGGAAAATGCACAATTGATTTTAAATAACGCAAAACATATTGTTAATATTTCAAAAGCAACATTTATTGGTATTGGAACAACAGAAAAAAGTATTGTTACAACAGCCGCTGGAACAACTCTGGTTGCTACAGGCTCTGCCCTATTATCAAACCCTCTAACTGCTACAAAAGGTTTGAACATGATAAAAACAGGTAACAAACTTATTGTCCAAGGCTCATTAGAATTTACAAACGGTGTTGCAGCAACAACTACCGCTCTAGCTGCTTCATTACCATTGACTGTTGTAAGTGACACAATGAGTGTTGTTAAAAGTGCAGTAAAACAAGGTACCATCGTTGCAAAAGCAGGAATGAATGAGTTGAAAAACATCACTCAAGCAGTTGGAGCTACAACAGAATTAGCTATTTCTAATGTTTCAGTTGTTGGAGAAGTTGTTGGAGAAGTTGCAAAAACAGTTGGAGCAAATGTTCAAGGATTAATTCCAAATCCCAAAAACTTAGTTCCGAATAATCCATCTCAAAAAAATGACGACCAAAATAATAATCAAGAAAATCAAAATACACTAGATCCAAGTTTCAGCTTTGCAAATGCTGTCCGTTCAACAATACAAACACTTTCTGCAACTCAAGATTTGAACATAGCAGCTTCAAACCTTGATAAAAAAGATTCTAAAGTTGAGCAACAAAATAAAAAAAGCCAAGGTCTTGTAAAATCTATTGAAAAAGATGCTGCAAAAACATTATCTATTCAAGAAGAAGATGATAAAAAAACTGAAAACAGTGTATCTGCAACCGTTCAATCAATTGCAAATCCTGTTTCAGCACAAAATGATGTTACTGCAGGTCTTGAAAAATCTATTAATAACAATATTCGACAACTAAATGTATTTAAAAAAGATTCAACAAGTTTGAATAATCTAATTTCATCTCACGAAAAAAGTAACTCAAATTTGATTGACGTTTCTACAAATGCAGTAGTTGTTGGACTTGGAACCAGAGTATTGGGAGCTGCTCATGCAGGCATTGGCTCGCTACTGATTACCGAGGGTGCAGTTTTATTACCAAACCCTGCTACACATGCTGTCGGTGTTGCAAAAACTGTTATTGGTACAGGACTTGTAAAACAAGGAACTTTAGAAACCGTGGGTGGTGTAACTTCTCAATTGACAGGAGAAGCAGCACTTTTAACCAGTGGAGTTGCAAAAGCTACTACAACAGTTGCTAAATCAATTATGAAAACATCTAAATCAGAACAAAAAGATGCTGATAAGAGAATTAAGGCCGCAACAAAAGAATTAACAAATAAAAAAAGAAGAACTCGTACATTTAGCTTTAATTTAAATAACAAAAACTCTTCAAATAAGACAAAAACTTCAACATCTTCAACTGAAAATCAAGATGTTCAAATCCAAGCACAACAAAACGATAATCAACAACAACCAATTCAAATGCAATCTCAACAAGGATTAAATACTCAATCCGCTATTGCATTTAATACCCCTGAAGAAAATGAAGATAAAGTAATTGATACAGAAAAAATTGCAAATCAAACTGCTTTAGAAACTGCAATTGTTGAAAATAATACTCAATCCGGAGAATTTACTGATGATCCAACATTGTTGGGAGCTTCTGCAACTACAAATGCTGATGTAAAATCAAATACACAAACAGATGATAAAGTAGACAGAAAACTTTCAAGATTCAATATGGATAGCATTATTGAATCTAAAAAGAAGAGAAAGAAAGTTCAAGGTGTTTCAGCTTCTTCAAAAGGTTAATTTACATCTTTTCGGAGACAAAATTACACATTCCACCCAATGACATAATTTTTGTATTCGAAAGTTTGAAAACACCTGATAACCTGAGCCATTTGACCACTCACTAAGCACACCATTGCCGGATACAAGACTACGTGCAGAGTATCTTATGAACTTTTCAGCCTATATATGTTTTTCAATATTTGAAACAATTGTTGATTTTGGCATCAAACCGGTCATTCTCTCAACAGCTTCTCCAGCCTTGAAGACTAACAAACTTGGTAATCCGCTTATTGAATAAGTTTTTGCAGTTTCTGTATTATCTTCAACATTAACTTTTACAAATTTAACTTTACCGTTATAAGATTCAGAAATTTCATCAATTACAGGTCCTAATTTTCTGCAAGGCCCACACCAAGTAGCCCAAAAATCGACCAACACAGGAATGTCTGATTTTACAACTTCGTGTTCAAAATTTTCATCGTTTATTTCAATAACATTTCCCATAAATTTCTCCCCATAAGTTAACTAACTCTTCACATTCTAACACGGAAAAAATTTTTGTGCTATTATCTACATAAGCACTAATTAGGACAAATAAATGGCAAGAAAAAAAGTAATAGAGATAGTTTTAGATACAGAAACTACAGGGTTGGATTACACTAGGGAAAAGATGGTTGAGTTCGCAGCTCTTCGCCTTGAAAATGGAAAAATTAAAGACGAATTCCAAACCCTTATTAATCCGGAACAACATATTAGAAAATCAAGTATAGCAATTCACGGAATCACTCCGGACATGGTTGCAGATGCCCCAACAGAAGCAGAAGCAATGCCAAAAATTTTGGAATTCATTGGAGATTACCCAATTGTTGCTCACAATGCAATCTTTGATTATACATTTATCAATGAAGCATCAAAAAGAGTAACCGGTGAAGAAATCAAAAATGAAAGAATTGATACTCAACAAATGTTCAAAGAAGTTTACCCGGAACTTGATGCTCACGGGTTAAATGCCTTGACGGAAAAATTCAATGTTGAACTTAAAGACCACCACAGAGCAATGGGGGATACAATGGGACTTGCTCTTGCATACCCAAAATTAAAAAAACTATTCTTACAAAAATATGATTGGGAAAATAAACAACTAGAAAATGTTGAATATTTATTTGAAAGATTTTTGAGAATTCAACAAACCGTTACAACTCTACAATCTGAATTGCAAGACTTAAAATCTGTATTCAAGTTATATTTTGAACAAGGCGGACAACCGATAACTTCTCAAGAAGGAGATACGTTAATTTATAACTCAAAACAATCTTTCGGATACGATTTCAATACAATCAAGCCAATTTTGGAAGAAATCGGAGCTTTAGAAAAAGCGACGAAGTTAAATACAGGTTTTATTGATAGATTAGTTCACGGTCACAGCTTAGATGAAGAAAAAAGAGAAATCATCAAAAATGCAAGGCAAGAATTAACAGAAACAAGAAATATTCAAGTGATTAGGAATAATAAATAGGAGAGGAAAAATTATGTTGAAGAAATTAGGGGCATTTTTTAAAGAGCCTCCAATTGCAGAAGCGATACAGGATCAAGAAAAAGTTGATTCAATGTATAAACATTGGCGTTTAAGAATTTTCTACGCATGTTTTATCGGTTACACTATTTTTTACTTATGTAAAAAGAACATTGCAGTAGCACTTCCCGGAATTATGGAAGAATTTCATTATTCCGCTACTGAATTAGGTTTGTTAGGAAGTTCACTATACCTAACTTATGGTATTGGTAAGTTTGTAAACGGAGTTTTGGCTGACGGTTCAGACGTTAGGAAATTCTTCCCAACAGCACTTTTAATGACGGCAATTGCAAATATTTTGTTTGCCTTAGCACCAAATTTTGTAAGTATTTTGGGGCTAAGTACCAAGATGTCAGCAATGGTTCTATTATGGACATTGGCATTTTTATGGGGTGTTAGCGGTTGGTTCCAATCAGCCGGATTTCCTGCTGTTGCAAAGAGTTTGACTTATTGGTATTCAAATTCAGAACGTGGAACAAAATGGTCTTTATGGTCATGTTCTCACCAAACAGGTACATTTTTAAGCTTTATTTTAGCAGGTCACATTGCAGCTCACTTTGGTTGGAGAGCAGCATTTTTAGTTCCTGGGATTTTGGCAGTAATCACTGCATTGTGGTTATTTGACAGATTACGTGATAGACCTCAGTCTCTCGGACTTCCAGATGTTGAAGTTTACCGAAATGAACCGGTTAAAGAAAAATCAGCAGATGAGAAAAAAGAAGAAGACGAAATGTCTTATGTTCAAATCTTTAAAAAATATGTTTTGTGTAACAGAACTCTTTGGTTGTTAGCAATTGCATATATCTTTGTTTATATCATCAGATTTGGTGCTGAAGACTGGATGATTATGTATTTGAAAAATGCTAAAAACATCAAACTTGAAGATGCAACAAACATGATTGCGTCATTACCACTTGTTGGTATTTGCGGAACAGTTTGTGCAGGTTTAATTTCAGATAAATTGTTCAAAGGGAAAAGAGCACCGGTTAACTTGTTATACTTGGTTGGTGTAATTTGTGCCGTTATTGCTTTGAAATTCAACACAATCCCTGCATTGAACTACGTAATCATCGGTTTGCTTGGAGCTTTCACTTATGGACCTCAAATGATGATTGGTGGACTTTGTGCAGTTGAATCAAGCTCCAAAAAAGTAGCATCTGCAGCTTCCGGTTTCACAGGAACATTTGGTTATATCGGAGCATTTTTATCCGCTACAGGTACTGGCTTCTTGGTTGATAAACTTGGCAAAAACGGTGTTCAAAACTGGGACGGAGCAATTTATTTCTGGTTAGCATCAGGAGTAATTTGTTTAATCATCTGTACAATACTTGCAGTTGATGAATATAAAAAAGATTCTAAAAAGGCATAAGCTTAGCTTTAATTAGAAATATAAAATTGATTACCACCGGCGGAGAATGTTATCCGCCGGTGGTTTTTAGTTACAGAATAACAATAAAACAAATAATAAACTATTCACTTCTCTCCATTCATTTTTCATAGAAAAAGCAATTTCCTCTTTCATTCCCTTTGTGATAGAATCAAGGTGAAAGAGTGAGGCGATATGAAAGTTGCAGAAATTGAAAATGACATTCTTGTTATAAAAAATAGAGAAGATGAAAAATTAAATGGTCGCAAAGGTGCTTTGGTTAAAGTTCTCGGTTGTGGATTGTGTGGTTCTGATATAGTTAAATTAACTCAGCATAGAGCAAAACAAGGAACTGTTTTAGGTCACGAAATCGTAGCATTTATTACTGATATAAATTCAGATACAAACTTCAAAGTTGGTGATACAATCATAACTTCTCACCACATTCCCTGCGGCAAATGTGAATACTGCAAAAATGGGAATGTTTCTATGTGCAGACATTTTAAAGAAACAAACATTTTCCCAGGAGGGTTCAGTGAGTATGTTTTTGTATCAGAAGAACATCTTAGAAATGTTGCGTATCTAAAACCTAAAAATTTGACAAATGATGAAGTCGCTTTTTATGAACCATTAGGTTGTTGCATTCGAGCTGTGAAAAGGGCAGGTTTAAGACAAAATTCAACAGCACTAGTTGTCGGCTTAGGTTCAATCGGAATACTTATGGCTCAAGCTTTAAAAGCTTTCGGTATGAATGTTATCGGTTGCGATTTAATTACATCAAGAGTTGAACTTTTAAAAAACTTAGGAATCGAAGCATTTAAAGTTACTGAAATGTGTGACAGTATCAAAGCAGATGGTGTTTTTATGACATCTGGTTCTGATAAGGCAATTCCAACCGCTTTGAAATATGTTCGAGATGGCGGAAAAATTTTGGTATTTTCAAGCACTCCGCAAAACTTTGGATATGCAAATAATGAAATTTATTATAGAGAATTGACAGTTCTTGGAAGTTATTCTCCATCTCCTGCAGATTTAAAAGATTCTTTTGAACTATTAAAAAATAAAGATGTCAAAGTTTCAGGATTATCAACCGAATACAATTTAGAAAATGTTCAAAAAGCCATCAATGACACTCTAGATAATAAGATTTTAAAAGCATACATAAAAATAGCAAATTAATAAAATTATAAGGAACTTTAATGAAAGCAATTCAATATTACGGACCAAAAGACATACGATATGAAGAAGTTATGGTAAAACCTCCGGAAGATGGTGAAGTCGTTGTAAAAATTATGGCAGCTTTGACTTGTGGAACAGACGTAAAAACTTTCCGCAGAGGTCACCCTGTTTTAATCAAAGAAATTCCGTCAGGATTTGGGCACGAATTTGCAGGAATTATTGAACGAGTAGGACGAAATGTTGAGGGTTTTCAAGTTGGTGACAGAGTAGTTGCCGCAAATTCAGCTCCATGTGGTGAATGTTTCTACTGTAAAAAACAAGAATATAATTTATGCGAAAATTTAAATCTTTTAAACGGAGCTTATGCTCAATACATTACAGTTCCAGCCAGAATCGTAAAAAAGAATATGCTCCACTTACCGGACAGCTTGAGTTTTGAAAGAGCTGCATTTTGTGAGCCTTTAGCAAACGTTGTTCATGGGGCAGAAAGAACAGGAATTAAAGCAGGTGATAGTGTCGGAATTATCGGCATTGGTCCAATAGGATTATTATTTGCAAGGGTTGCAAAACTAATGGGAGCAAGAGTAATCGTTGCAGGAAGAAATCCAATGAAACTTAAAGCCGCTGAAGATTTTGCCCATGTTGATGAAATTATTGACTTAAAAAAATATTCTAATCCGGAAAGAATTTTTAGAGAATTTTCAGATGAGAATAAAGGACTTGATGTGGCAATTGAGTGCGTTGGATTACCGGAGATTTGGGAACAAATTTTTGCCTGTGTAAGACCTGGAGGAACAGTGCATTTCTTTGGAGGTTGCAAATCGGGTTCTAAAGTAACCTTTGACACAACAAAAATGCACTATGGAGATATCAAAATGATGAGTGTTTTCCACCATACGCCAAAGTATTTTAGAATGGCATTAGACTACATTGCATCAGGGGATATGGAAGTAGAAAAATTAATCACAGACACGTTACCACTTGACAAAGTTGAATATGCAATGAATGAACATATCCAAGGACGTGCTATAAAATTCCTGATTAACCCTTGGTTATAATAATCATTCATTCATTTACATGATTTCGATTTTTTAAATTTTATGGTATTTTATTAAGTATGAATAATACGTTTAAAATAATTATATTTTCAGCAATTTGCTTTGTACTGTTAGGCTTGTCAATTTTGGGGTTATCAAAATTAAAAGTTGATGATTTTCACAAAGCTGCAGTAATTTTTGTAGTTGATTCATCAGCATCAAACCAAAAACGATTACCAAAACAGAAAATGATAATTAGGCAACTTTGCTCAATGCTTGACCCGGAAGACAATATCAAAATTCTTCGAGTGTCAGAAGATTCATATTTGATTTATGAAGGCTCTCCACAATCAAGTGCAGAAGTTCGGAAATCAATGGAAAAATTCACTCAAATTAATTCTAAAGAATACGGAACGGCTTATGGTTTATCATTAAAAAAAGCATTTAACCACGCAATAAACATGAAAAAAGACGGATATGTTCCTGCCGTTGTCGTAATTGGAGATTTGGAAAATGAGGGTGCTTCTTCAAAACAAATCAACTGGAACACTTTCCCTGATGAAGTTGCACAAGTTAAAAATCAAATCGGAAATTTTTCGATGATGTTCTTATATGCAGAACCTGAAAAACTTGATATGGTAAAAGAAAAATTAACTCCTGTTTTGGGAGAAAATCATTTGATAATCGGAACTGAAATGACTTCCAACAAGGCACTTAGGAGATTTTTAAATGCTATTGGAAGGTAATAAGACAATGGAGTAGAGCTTTATATGAAAATTATTATAAAATACTTAGATAAAATTCAAGAATTTGAAAACCAAAACACTATCGTTATCGGAAATAACGATAGTTGTAATTTTTTTATTGAAGAATTAAAAGAAGAAACAACTTTAAAACTTATTTATACTCAAAAATATAACAACTACGTTTTGGTTAATTCAAACAACGATAAAGAAATTTTGTTAAACAATAAATCTTTTTCTAAAGTCCTTGTTCCACAGAATTTTTCACTGAGTTCTCCTACCCTCCATGACAATATTGAAGTTTCAATTGAACTACCAAAGACAAGTTCTCAAAAATCAACAAGGGCAACTACACGTACAAAAACAGCTCAAACGGTACAAACTACTTCAAACAATATAAAAGAAGATGTTTTCAATAGTCCGGTTGAAACGAACAGGATTGCCATCATAAAAGAAATTGGCTATAAACTTGTAGAACTAAAAAATTTAATCCGATCTGCAAATATCACATCGGTAGTTTTGCACATTGCTATGGTAATTCTATCAATTGTAAGTGCTTTTGGAGTTACAAACTTTTTACTCGGCTTAAAAGTTGATAACTCATCTGCTGTATTAAATCTAACAACAAATGTTGGATTTTTAATCTGTATATCGGCAATTGTTATTGCAATATCCATGATTTTGAAACAAGGAGTTTATGCATTACTAGACTTCAACCAAACTAAAAGACTTGGAGATTCTGATATTGCACAAAAATTGATAATTTTTACCGGCTTAATTTTTATGTTCATAATTTATGTAATCAATTTATTTTATTACAAAACAATTCCGGGATTTTTAGCTGCATCATTTTTTATTTCACTACTATTTGTAGGTGCTTTAACAGCAGTTGCAACAGCTTGCGGATATTTCAAATTTCAAATTAAAAATTATCAACACCAATTAACAAATTATGAATACAGAGAAGATTTTGAATCCGTAATGAAAAACTACAGAAATCTAATCAATACTTTTGTTAATAAATTAAGCGAAAACAGAATAAATAGTATCAAAAATAACTTAGTTAATAACCAATTAAAAATGATTGTTGAAACTTTTATCGGAATTTTAACAGCTCCATTTCTAGCTTATGGTGTTTCTAACACATTAGCAAGTTGTTTCCCAGAAGCAGCTAATTGGGTAAGAATTTCCGGTTTAAGATTTAGCCCGATATTCTTGGTTCTAGCAACATTTTTGATTATTTTCGCATTTTTCTCTTTTGTTAGAGCCTTTACAATCTCAAAACAAATTAAAGGTTCTGAAATCATTAAATTTGACGGATTTCATGATTACAACAGCCACGGTGTAACCGTTCTTGGTATTGATTCAATGAGAAATCTTTCAAGAGAAAAAAATGTTGTAATGTCTATTGCTTGTTTCATTATCCTTATTGAATTCACAATGAACGTATCTTATTTCATTACTGAAATAGGTGGAGATATTCAAGGTATGTTTTTGAGTTTTGTAACAGCACTCGTACCAACAGCTTTACTTATCGCAGAAACACATCTTTTGAGCTCTACAATGTTCAAAATCAATAACTATAATGAATTATTATCAATGTTGGATTAAATAGAAAATGCAAAAGTGGTTCATTACATCTGGAATAGCTATTTTTATATTAGTGACAATTTGTGTACTAACTATAGATGACTCTTCCCAAAGGAAGAAAATTCAATTTACAAACCAAAATTTTACACTAAAAAATGATAACACAGATATTAAAAATGAGAATGTTGATATTAAGGTAAACCAATCGAAATTATCAAACACAGATGTTTCTGCGACCAACAAAAATATAAATTTAGATGCAAACAACATTAAATTCCAAAACCAAAATTCAACAACTCAAAATACCGATTTTTCAAACACAGGTAACAGATTTTCTAACAACTCAATAAAATACACTACAAATGATTTTAAAAATCAAAATTCAAAGTTAAATAAACAACTTGCGGATTACGAAAATCAAAAAAACAAAATGCGTGATATTGAAAACGGTTTAAACAATACACACTATACACCAAAGCCGATTAAAAAAGATTTTCAACCCGTACAAAGGAACAGATATATAGTAAAAAATATTGATTGGAATACGTGGAAGAGTAATTTCATAAATCAGATTATTGATGATAGCATGTATATTCATTCCCTTGATAATTATGAACTCGGCTCTTGGTTTTATTATTCATTCAATGTTGATAAATATGGCAGAATTTCAAACATAACCATTCGTTCAATGCAATTGTCTCCAATGGACAAAGAAAGAATCAGAAAACTCATAAAAAGTTATGAATATCAAGACATAACGGTATTTCCTGCAAACGCACAAAAAACAATGGCAAAAGTTGATGCTGTTGTAATGCTTGGGAATAGCGAGAAAAAATCTCGTCCGTCTGATTTCAACGAAAATGAACAGATTAAAATAAAACTTCCTTACTAACACTTTTACAGTTCTTAATTGTATTTTTTACACTTAAATGATAAAATGATTTTGTGTAAAAAGGAAAAGAACGAATGTTAGATATAATTAAAAAAGATTTTTTAGCCTCAATAATAGTATTCTTGGTTGCATTACCACTTGCAATAGGAATTTCAATAGCTTGTGGTTTACCAATTTATAGCGGTATAATTTCTGGTATAATCGGCGGTATTGTTGTTGGAATGTTTTCTGGAAACTCGTTACAAGTTTCCGGACCTGCAGCAGGTTTAATATTGATTATTGTCGAAATAATTCAAAAAATGGGAATTGAACAACTATTTTTAATTATATTTTTAGTTGGAATTTTACAAATTATATTTGGGCTTTTATCTTTTGGCAAATGGTTTAGAGCAATCTCACCGGCAATTATTCAAGGTATGCTTGCCGGAATCGGGATTTCAATTTTCTTATCCCAATTTCACATAATGCTCGATAACACTCCGAAAAATAATTTCATTGCAAATATCACAGACTTATTTCGGGTAATTTATAATTCAGTTTTACCTTTTGATGGTTCTCCACACCATCATGCCTGTATGATTGGGCTTTTGACAATTGCAATTATTTTAGGCTGGAACACGTATATGCCGAAAAAAGTTCAAATTGTACCTGCAGCACTGGTCGGAATTATTATCTCATCTCTTGTTGCAAATTTATGCCATTTTGACATCAGCTATATTCAAATTGATTCAAATTTTTGGAGCGGAGTAACGTTTATAAAACCATCTGCTTTTCAAAATATTTTGAATATAAGTGTAATAATAAATGCATTAGTTATAACATTCATCGCAAGTGCCGAAACTCTTTTGACGTCCGCTGCGATTGACAAAATGTGCGACCGATCAAAAACAAATTATGATAAAGAAATCATTGCACAAGGACTTGGGAACTCTTTATCAGGACTTATCGGAGGTTTGCCAATCACCGGTGTAATTGTCAGAAGTGCCGCAAATATTAATGCTGATGCTCAAACAAGATTATCAGCAATTTTGCACGGTGTTTGGCTACTGTTATTTGTATCATTGCTACCTTGGGTATTAAAATACATTCCAATTTGTGCGTTAGCAGCAATTCTTGTTTACACAGGATATAAACTTATTGATATCAAAGCTGCAAGATACATCTACAAATTAAGTAAAGGTGAATTTGCAATTTATGTAATTACACTAGTATCAATATTATTTACAAATCTTTTTGAAGGAATTTTAATTGGTTTTGCTTGTGCATTTATTAAAAGTGCGTATAAAGTGTTAAAAGTTGATATTGATACGCAAACTATTGAAGAAGAAAATCGAATAATCGCAAAAATTCACGGAAATATTACATTTTTACAATTACCGACACTAATTGATGCTTTAGAACATTTACCAAAAGATAAAAATATAACTTTATGTGCTGAAAAACTTCATTATATTGACCATGCCTGTATAGACTTTATCAAAGGGTGGGAAAAAGAACGAAAAGAAGAAATGAAAGACTTTGATATTCATGTTGCGTGGGAACAAATGAAAGAAACTTACCCGAGTTTTAAATGGAGTACATTCCATAAAGAACACGGAAAACATAATGCACACTAATAAAATTAGCTAATTGTACAATAACGTATTTTTTACATCTATTAAAAAATATCTTTGAAAAAATAAAAATAAGGAGTAAAAAATATGAATATGTTTTGTTTTCAATGCGAACAAACCGCATTTCATAAGGCTTGCACTAAAAAAGGTGTTTGCGGGAAAGAACCTGATACTGCAAATTTGCAAGATGAATTAACTAGCTCTGTAATTGAACTTGCAAACTGCGAAGAAATTAATGACGAAAACACAAAACTAATTATTGATGGGTTATTTACAACAATAACAAACGTAAATTTTGACGACACATCAATTAAAAATTTAACAGATAAAATTAAAAATAGAATTTCTTGTAATTTCAAATTTGATATCAATGATGTTTGGAATTGTTCAGAAGATTTAAGGAGTTTAAAATCTTTAATTCTTTTTGGCCTAAAAGGAATGGCTGCTTATGCTTATCATGCGAGAATTTTAGGATATAAAAATGAGGAAGTTAACAACTTTTTCTATGAAGCATTAAGAACAATTTCAAAAGAATCATCTCAAGAGGGATTAAGCAAACTTGTTCTAAAAACAGGAAGAATAAACCTAAAATGTATGGAACTTTTAGACAAAGCGAACACTGAAACTTTTGGAAATCCTGAGCCGACCAAAGTTACAACAAATATTGAAAAAGGACCATTTATTATTGTTTCAGGACACGATTTAAAAGATTTACAACTTTTATTAGAACAAACAAAAGATAAAGGAATAAATATTTACACCCACGGAGAAATGCTTCCTAGTCATGCGTATCCTGAGTTAAAAAAATATCCGCACCTTAAAGGAAATTTTGGCACAGCTTGGCAAAATCAACAAAAGGAGTTCACCAGTGTTCCTGCCCCAATTTTATTCACAACAAACTGTATTATGCCTCCAAAAGATAGTTACAAAGATAGAGTTTTCACAACATCAGTTGTTGAATATCCGGAATGCATTCATATTTGTGACAAAAAAGACTTTTCTGTGCTTATTGAAAAAGCACTTGAACTTGGCGGATATAAAGAAGATAAAAAAATGACAGGTATTAATGGCGGAGATATTTTAACTGTCGGATTTGGTCATAGCACAGTTTTATCAATTGCGGATAAAACAATTGAGGCAATTAAAAACAAAAAAATAAATCATATTTTTCTTGTTGGAGGTTGTGACGGAGCAAGACCCGGGAGAAATTATTATACAGAATTTGTCAAAAAAGCACCAAAAGATAGTATAATCTTAACTCTCGCTTGTGGCAAATATCGATTTAATGACCTTGATTTAGGCGACATTGACGGAATTCCAAGAATCATTGATATGGGACAATGCAACGATGCATATTCTGCAATTAGAGTAGCAATGGAACTTGCGAAAAACTTTAATTGTTCTGTCAACGAATTACCACTATCATTTGTATTATCGTGGTATGAACAAAAAGCAGTTTGTATATTATTAACCCTATTATCTCTTGATATTCACAATATAAAACTTGGTCCAACACTTCCTGCATTCATTTCACCAAATATCTTAAATTTTCTAATTGAAAAATTTAAAATTCAGCCAACAACCACTCCAGAAAAAGACTTAAAAGAAATATTGGACAAATAGTCCTTTTAATAATATGTAGTGTGGAGCTTTAAAAAGCTCCACACTCTTCTTAAAAAACTTCTAAAATTTATACTGGAAATCTCATTGATTTTTATGTATTTTAAAATAAAGGAGTTTTATATGAATACTGCAACAAAATTTAAACCAAATGAAAAACAACAAGAATGTATTGATAATATTGAGGGTAAATATTTAGTTTTAGCAGGTCCGGGGACAGGTAAAACTTATACAATCATTCAAAGAATTAAATCAATGATTGAACGAAAAATTAACCCTGAAAAAATTCTTTGTTTAACATTTTCTGATGCAGCTACAAACGAAATGAGAACACGTTTAGAAAAGGAATTAAATAGGGCAGATTTTGGAGTAAATATTTACACATATCATGGTTTTTGTAATGAAATAATTTCAGAAAATCTAGCAGATTTTGAACTCCCAAATAATTTCAAAGTTATAACATCTGCAATGTCAAACCAGTTGTTAAAAGAATGTATTGATGAAATTCAATCAGACGTATACAGAACAAAACGAAATGACCCATATTATTTTATTACAGAAATTAAAAACGGAATAAATGAAATAAAATCTAACCGATTAGATAAAGATAAATATTTTTACAATTTAGAAAACAATCAAGATTGGATTCCAGAACTTAATACTCTAAAAAACGAATTAAAAGAAAAAACTGAAAAAGGACAAAAGATAACAAAAAAACTTCTAACAGCAATCGAAACGTCAGAAAAGAAAATTTCCAAAGCAAAAGAATTGTGGAAATTTTACGAGCTTTATACTTCTAAAATGGAAGAACAACATTATGTAGATTTTAATGACATGATTAATTTCGTTTTGGAAAAGTTTGAAACAGAATCTGCATTCTTATCAAAAATTGCAAATAATTATGAATATATTCTTGTTGATGAATATCAAGACACAAACAAAAACCAAAATGAAATTGTATTCAATCTGACAGAATCACTAGACAACCAAAATGTTTTTGTTGTTGGAGATGACGACCAGATTATTTTCACATTCCAAGGAGCAAAACTTGATACAATTGAAAAATTCTTGATAAAATTTCCAGACACTCGTGTTATATGCCTAACAGAAAATATGCGCTCAACTCAAAGTATTCTTGATACTGCAAGAAAAATTGTTGAACAAGACTTAAAAAGATTAGAAACAAATTCAAATTTTGCAAAATTCAATATTACTAAAAAACTAGTTGCAAAAAACACCGATATAATCTCAAAAGACAAACAAGTAAGGTTTTACAAATATGCAGACATTTTACAAGAATACCAAGAAATCGTAGATGAAATTGATACTTTGATAAATTCTGAAAACTGTCCCAAAGATGAAAATGGAAACAAAAAGCTATCTGAAATTGCAATTTTAGCAAAAACAAATGGAGAATTAACCACTTTTTCAGAACTTTTAAAAGAACGAAATATCCCATCTGAACTCAAAGAGGGTAAAAGTATCTTTGAAATAAAATCATCAACAGTTTTATATTATTATTTGCAACTGTTGACAAATCCTGAACTACACAGTGATAAGTTTTTCAAACTCGTACTATCTGAACCCTTTAATATTCACCCAAAAGATTTTGAACAAATTTATGAACAAAAATCTAAATATCTATCTTTTGTTGATGCAGTCAAGGCAATCAACCCAGACGAATACATCGACAAAGCTAAAATTGAAAAATTTATACAAACTTTTGAATATCTATCACGTTATAAAACAAATGAGACTTTAAAAAATACTATTTTAGAAGTCGGGGCAAAAACCGGAATTTTTAATTATTTTCTAAATTCTGAAATAAATAAAGTCGAAAATATTGCAGGCTTGAAAAAAATAACAGATGAATCTGTTGATTTTTCAAGCACTTATAAAAGAATCAGTCTTGAAGATTTTATTGAATATATTGATATGTGTATAAATGATGAAATTGAGATTAAAACAGACAAAGCACCCCTAACATTAAATGCAATACAATTATCAACTTATCACTCCGCAAAAGGTCGGGAATTTGAATATGTTTATATGCCAAACTTACTTCGAGAGAAATGGGAGAGTGATAGAAGTTCAATGAAACCTATTATTCCTCTGTCACCATCTGAATATAAAACAGAAGAAGAGCTAAAAGAACTTAAAATATCCGATAAAATCAAACTTATGTATGTAGGAATAACAAGAGCAAAACATACGCTACGTTTATCTTGTCCTAAATCGGTTGAGGGAAAAATTAAAACACCAACATCATTTGTTTTAAATATTGAAGGAAATCTTGAACAAGAAAAAGAACCGTTTACATACGATATAGATTCATATTGGAAAGAACGAACAAAATCACTTCTAAAAAGGAGCTATGATTATCAAAAAGATTTCTGCGAAATCGTTGATAAAAAATTAAATGGGAAATATTTCTCTCCCACTTCTATCAATACCTACCTAAAATGCCCAAGACAATATTTATACAATTATATTTTAGAATTAGGAGCAAAAGACGGGAATCCTGATTCTATGAGCTATGGTTCAGCTATACACAAAGCCTGTGAATTTGCAGTTAAATTTGCGATTGAAAATGGTAAATATCCATCTAGTGAAGTTTTTATTAACCAATTTAAAAAAGAATTACAAACATTACCAATGTCCACAATTGAACAAAGAAAAATTCACATTGAAAGAGGGGAAAAAGCATTACAAGAATATTACCCGCAACTTTGTGCAACTCCTATTTCAAACTTATTTAAAGCAGAAGAAAAAATAACTCTTGAACTTGATGGAGTTAAATTCAAGGGAATAATTGACCGAATCGACAAAAACGATGACGGATCTTATACAATATATGACTACAAAACAGGTTCTGCAAAATCGGAAAAAATAATTTGTCCAAATGGAGATCATGAGGATTATTACAATCAAATCGGTTTATATAAATACTATTTTGAAAAAGCAACAAATGAAAAAGTTAAAAATACAACATTTATCTATCCGGAGGACTTCACAAATAACCTAACTTTGGAACTCAGCGAAGAAAATTGCCTTGAAATAGAAGAGAAATTTAAATCTGCAATCCAGAAAATCAGAGACTATGAATTTGCTCCGACTTACGACAAAAACGCCTGCAAATGGTGTATTTACAAAGATTTTTGCAACATGGAACAAGTTTAAATTAAATGTAAGAAAGTAAAGTAACACAAGGTTTGATTATTTGTAACAGATGAATTGAGTATTTTCGGCAATTTTATAATAAAAATATTATTTAAAAATATTAATTGCATTCGATTTAATCCCAAAATCTAAATCTTCAGTAAACTTTGTCTTTTCTCCATCAATATGGGCTAAGCAATAGTGATTTTTAATTTTAAAATCTTTAGCCTTAATGTATTCTGCTATTCGTGAATTTGTTTTTAGGTTCAACAAAATTTTCAAAAACTCAATGAAAAACAGTATTGGATTTTGAGTTTTTAGTATAAAAATATCAAACAATCCGTCATCTAACTTTGAATTCTTTGCTATTGAAAACAAATTTCGATACATATTTCCTGCATTTGCAACAATAATACAAGAAGCTTTAATTGTCCGTTCTCGATTATCAATAATTACTGAATACTCTTTATTTTTAAGTCTTAGTGCAAAAATTATTCCGGCAATAAAATAAGCAAAATACCCAAATTTGTTCTTTAGAGATTGAGGCGTTTTTCCGATTATATCAGCGTCATACCCTAGCCCACAACGGAGAACAGAAAGTTTGTTATTAACTGTCATAACATCTATTTTAGTAGAGTTTTCGCTATCAATAACTTTCAATGCTTTTGACACATTATTTATTCCAAGATTTGCCGCTAACAAGTTTGCAGTGCCGGTTGGAATAATTCCTAAAGTTTTATTTGTACCCACTAAGTACGGTAAAACCTTATTAACAGTTCCGTCTCCTCCTACAACAAGTATTGTGTCAAAGGTTCCCATATCAACATCTTGCAATTCATCAATAGTTATAAATTGAAAACGTGTATGTTTTTTCAAAAGCAATGTTTGTATCTTTCGCCTATATTTTATGGCTCGTTTTCTTCCGGCACTAAAATTTGATACAACAAGAACATTATTCATTATCTACTCCTTTACTGAAAAGTTTTGTGTAAATAGATAACAAAAATACCCCGAGTAAATACGCCCCGATTACATCTGTCGGGTTATGCACACCAAGCCAAATTCTTGAAATCCCGACAAACAGAATCCAAATTATGGATAGAATAATCCCGACATATCGCCAAACTTTGTTTTTGCAACACTTGAGAATAAAATAAATCACCATTCCCCATAGGCACATTGTAACTAAGCTATGGCTTGAAACATAACTAAAACTATGCGGGTGAATAGCAAGTTGCATTTCAAATGGCGGTCTTGGTCGATTTACAAGTGGTTTAATTATACAGTTCAAAAGAAACGTAACAAGCGGAATTGAGCATAAAAAGACGATTGATTTATACTCTTTTTTTTTGAAAAACAAAATGCTTCCGACAATCAAAGGTAGTGCAATCATTATTGAATACAATTTGCAATCAGGAAGTAACGGAATCCACAAAGGAAGATTTTTCAAAACACCTTGCAAATGCAAAATGAAAGCCTTGTCCCATAAATTTATTATGGGACAAGATTTCACTATTATTGAAAAAATTATAAATATTGCAAGTAGCAACAATGATTTTTTCATACTATTTTCCACAACCTGCACAATGTCCTGAACATTTGTGTTCTGGTTTTACTCTTGAGCAGAAATTATCTCTATCAACGTAATATTCACCTTCAAGAGGGAAAATCGTCATCCAAAGATTATTTCTCCAATCTTCATCAAGAATTTGCTTAACTTCTTCTGAATACTTGTCGATTTCTGAAGTGATTTTAGGGTCAGTCAAATACGCTGCCGCATTCTCGTGAGTTTCGTAAGGCTTAAATTCTTGATAATATTTTCTCAAAACGTCAGGTCTATCTACTATCATACAAGGTCTTAGCATATTTCCGTCTTCGTAAGGAATACCATCTCTAATAGCTTTCATAAACGGAGCTGCAAGAGCTTCTGTAAGAGTGCAATTTTTAACATTATGTGTTGCCAAGTGAACAAAAGTACATGGTTCAACATCTCCGTTCGGATTAACGTGAACATATTGTCTTCCGCCTGCAATACAACCCATCATTTCAGGCCCATCACCCCAGAAGTCAACTGTCATCATAGGCAACGTATTTCTTGCGTTGTAAACTGCTTTCAAAATTTGTTGTCTTTGCTTTGCATTAGGAACTAAACTTACGTCCGGGCTATCTCCAACCGGTACATAGTGGAAGAACCAAGACCACAAACAGCCTTTGTCTGATAACATTTTCATGAATTCATCTGATGTTACTTCATCACAGCTTTTTGATGTTGCCGTAATACTTGCACCAAAGAATACACCTGCTTCTCGCAACATATCCATTTTTTGCATTACCATATCAAAGCAACCTTCACCACGAACTGCATCATTATCTTCTTTTAATCCCCAGAGAGAAAACATTGGGTGAACGTTTCCTAATTTTTGGAGTTTTTTTACAACTTTTTCCGTAATTAATGAGCCATTTGTAAATGTGATAAACGCACAATCGTTAAATTCTTCCGCAAGTTCCAAGAACTCTTTTCTTGCAAAAGGTTCGCCACCAACAACAGGAATAATGTGAATTCCCATAACATCTCGAGCTTCTGTAAAGATTTCTCTCCATTTTTCTTTTGAAATATCGTCATTTACATTGTACTCATGAGCCCAACAACCTTTACAATGGAAGTTACATCTTTTAGTAATTGAAGATAACAAAACTGTTGGTGGGAAAAATCCGTTCTTTTCATTAAATTCAGAGCGTTTTCTTAGATTGTCGCCATAGTATCCGTTAACAAAAAAGTTTTTAATCCATTTGTTACGACAATTTGGATGCAATTCTGTCAAAATCTTTTTCCACCACAAAAGATGCGGATGTTCTGATTCAAATAACCATTGCATTCTTCTTGCGTGGTTTATTCCACCTTTAGAACCTGCAATTTTTTCAAAGATTTTTGCAAGGTTGATAAGCTTTTGCTTGCTATAATGTTTGCCCAAATAATTTAACGTTTGGTCAATCACAAAATTATTAAATTTAAGTTTTAATCCGTCAAAACAGCCCATTGAATTTGGTTGCCAAACAGTTGATTGTTTTTCTACTCTCATTTTCTATCCTTTCTATACAAGAACTTCGTTTAATATATTTTTATTCATTTCATCTAACATTTTTTTGATTTGCTTATACAATTTTGAATCTGTATGATTAATTGTCCCAAACAGAATAACATCTGATGTTTTATTTATTTCAGCAACAAATTCACTTGAAACATCTGGAATAACAAGTTGTAAGTTTTTAAATTTTTTCAATTCAGATATTATTTCCGGAGATAATTTTTCAAACATAATTAGTGAAATTTGTTTATCTTGATTTGCTAAAAGTGTCATTTTTAGGTCAGTCAAATCCTTTTCCACATTGTAAATTATATTTTCGCCGAGCATTGAATATGTTAGTTTCTTGTCTGTATTTTCTCTAAATAGAACAGCAATCAAAGATGCAATTACACCAAACACAATTCCCAACAAAATATTTGTGAAAAGTTTTGGGGAAGTTTGTTCATAATCTTTCAATTTTCTTGGTTCTTTTAAAACAATTACTTTTGAAGAATCAGACATTTCATCTACCAATTTAGCCCATTCAAGTTTAGATGAAAGAGCTGCAACTTTTGATGCATCTTCTGTTACTGATATTTTAGATTTTTCACCTGCAATATATTGCCCTTGTAATGTTGACATTGCTTTTTGTGCAGAACGAGAAAAAGCACTCATTGCGGCTAAATTACCAGAACCTGCCATAGCATTTTCGGGCAAACCGCTAACACTATTCATTTTTCTATTTAAATCTGCTTTTGCTTTTTTGTATTCTGATTCAATAATCTTTTTGTCTGATTTAGATTTTGTAGAATTGATTTCTTTGTTTAATTCCAAATAGTGAACAATGATTGAATTTACAACGTTATATGCAAGATCTTTGTCTTTGCTTTTGTATTCGATTGTAACAACGTTTGTACCTTTTTTATTTTCAAACGAGATTCCTTTTTTGAGGAATTTTTCAGTTGTTAGGTATTGACCTGTTTTCTTGGTCGGAATTATTCCGAAGAGTTTTTTGAACCTCAAATCGTTTTCTTGAATAACTTTGTCAATAACAAGTGGAGATTGCATAAGTTCAATATCATTGGCTAAAGTTCCTCCGCCTGACATAAGTGCAGCCATTCCCCCACCTGCACCAAGTTCAGAGATAACGTATGGGTTAAGATCTGCCATGTTGGAGTTATTTGACTTGTTGATGTATAAATCCGCATCGACTTTGTATTTTTTCGCAGAAATAAATGTAAGAGCGATGAAAAAGATGAGTACACAAGTAAATACACTTGCAATGAGTTTTTTCCTGCCCCAAAGTGCAAAAACTATCTTTTTCAAATCAATCGTCAATTCTTCGTCTAATTCATCCTGTGGCGGATAGTAGTTTAATTGTTGTTGCATGTTGTCTCCTTTATGTTTTCTTTTTTTAATAATTTCAATGTAAAAGTTGTATATCTAAAAGCCGTATAAATTGCAGCTAATAAAAACGATACTGTGGCTCCATAAATACCAAATTTATGCAAAATAAATAAACTCATAATAGTTATAGCTGTAGCCTCTAATTGCATTGGAATTTTTCGTTTTTGATTACCACTAGCAGTAATGTATGTACCGTAAACAGCGGCTTCTGCGACACATATATTCGCGATTGTTAAAATTAACAATATAATGTATGCGTTAGAATAGTATTTTTGCCCATATAGAATATATAGTAGTAGTTTACCAAAAATTATCATAAATATTAATACACTTATAGTTATCGTCAAAACAATTTTTAAATTGTCATTTATAACTTGCTTTATTCTATTTTTATCTGCATTTATCATTTCGGGCATCATTTTTTGTGTTTGTGCAGCAACTAATAATCCTATTACAGCTGCAATTGTAAATGCAGAAAAATATAATGCTGCATCTTCTTTATTTATTTGCGTAGATACATATAAGGATGGAATTTGTGCATATAGAAAATAGGCAATTGTAACTCCAATATATGCAAAAATACTAGGATCAAGCATTTTCATTATTTTTTTTATGTGAGCTAAAACAGTTATATAATTTATTCTTGCAAAATATGAACACTGAATAAAGTTTATAAGCCCAAGAGTTATATTAAACATTAAAAATTTGGTTAATGATAATTTTAATATGTATGATAATACAGCAATTATTGTAATAAATATGGCATAAGCAATATTTATTATTGCAATTGTATTAAATTTTTTAGAAGCCTGAAAGTAAGGTAAAATTAGTTGAAAAAAAATCCCATCAAAAAAAGTTCTTATGACAACTAAAATAAATAGTAAATGACTATCTAGTTTAAATATATTTGAAAAAATACAACATAAAAATGCTATTAATATTGCATTTAAGAGGAATAATGCAATTTTTAATTTTACTTCTTTTACATTTGCTTTTGATGAAACTAAAATATAATCATTAAAACCAAGATTAGCGAACATAAAACAAAATACCGCAATGTTTCTATAACTTGAAAATAACCCAAAATCATAGACAGTTAAATATCTTGCTATAATGAACAATACAAGTGTTCCTGCAATTTGTCTTGCATATAGTGATATTGCATATAATTGATTTTTTAATATGTTTATAATTTTGTTCATCGTCTCAATACGTACTTCCATATAAAATTTTGAAGAAAAAGCGGCATTGCCTTATATAATAACCTTAATATATTTGGATATTTTCTTATATATTTTTTTGAAAGCTCTTTTAATGTTTTAGTTTTGCTCTTAAAATCTTTTAAAAATTCAGCTCTTTTAGGATGTGGTTTTGTTGAACGCACTAAATTAGGATTTCCTTTTATTGCTATATCCAAAGGTACTTCTTTTATATTGCACTCATTTTTTATTTGTTCAAAAATTTCATTACCTTTTTGGGAGTTTATTAAAATTAAAGATGTTCCTTTTTCATCGTTTATTGTTTTATCAAATTTATCAACACCCCAGAAATCGCCAATAGTCAAATCCGCCACTCTTGGTATTTTATTAAAATGGCAATTAAAACAAGCCTCATTAATACTTAAATTATCTAAAAATAGCGATATATGAGTATCTTCACGCGCGGGAGTGTGCCAAACAGTAGTAGTAGTAGTGGTAGTAGTAAAATAACATGGACTCCATCCATTTACTTTTGAACGAAAATTTATATTTAATAACTTTTCATCATTGTCTTTAAATTGATCTAAAATTTCTTTTTTATATTGCTCAAATACCATTGGAGATGGTACACCATGACATATCAATTCAACTGTAATTAAGTTTTCATAATCTTGTTTTAAATAAGATTTTAGACCTGATATTTGACAAGGTGTACCAGTATAAAATACTAATTTCCCGTTCATTAAGTCATTTTTTGCTTCAGAATATGTCTTTTGTGTGTCACTTTGAACATATTTTGAATTTTGCATTTTTTCGATATCTTTAATAATTTCACATTTTGCATGAATTACTTTAAAGTCTTCATTATAAATAACACCATATACGCAGCCTCCATTATTAATACAGTATTTTGCAAGTATTGGAAATATTCCGCCTGAAGAACTTTTCATTCTGTCTTCTAAACAATTATTTACAATTGCATAAGCCTTTGGTATGGTTATATTTTCGGCTTTATAATTATCTATCGGACATGTCTTTTCACATAAATGACATTCTATACATTTTGTTTTTTCAATAACAGGTTTATAGAAACCGTATTCATCATTGGTCATTGTTATTGCTTGCGTGGGACAAATATTAAAGCAAGCTCCACACCCGCAACATTCTTTATCTTTTAGTATGATCATTATGTTATCTCCTATACCTTATTTGTCTGATTACATATTTTATTGGTTTTGGTAATGTATAAAATAATTTAACTATTATATTAAAGAATTTAAATTTTATTTTTTTTATTTTCTTTTCTAGCTTATTTTTTAATGGTGTTTTTTTGATTCTTTCGTCTTCTGATTTTTCTAAAAGTATTTCTAAAGATTGGATTTTTGATAACATTTTTTCATTAGTTAATAATGGTTGTGCCTCAATTGAATTTCTTAAAAATTCTATTCCTCTTATTGCTTCTTGTTTTATTTTTTTATTTACTTTTTCATAATCAATGTTGAATATACAATCTTTTTCATATATTTCATTAATAGAATTTACACATTTATTTTCAATTCCTAATAACTCAAAAAGGGAATCAAATCTATCAGGCGCTTCAGTTTCTTTACCTAAACATATAAATGGTTTATTGAATATTATTGCAAAACAAATACCATGAAATGAATTTGAAATTAATAATTTGCAATTTTTTATTGCATTTAGCCAATTTTCAATATTCATTGGAATATCTAATAATTCTATTACATCAGTATTGTATCTATTTTTTAAGTGATTAAATAGTTTTGTATTTGTTTTATTTTTTCCAAATATATAACTTACAATTTTACCAGTAGAATCTAAATTAGAATTTTTTGATATATTCTCATAATTTGATTTATCTATCATAAAAACAGGATCTATAATCCATTCAGCATCAATATCAAATAACTCTTTACAAATTTTGACACCTGCTTTTTCTCTTATAGAAATGTAATCAAATCCTTTTAATAAGTTTTTCATTCTTTCTATTGTTTTTGTATCTGTTTCAGCGATAAATTGTTCTTTACTAACTCCAAAGCTAGCGGAAAATGCAATTTTTTTAGAATAAATATTTGTAAAATCTAAAAGGAATTCAGATAAATGACTTTGTGCAAATTTAGGACGAAATACCTGATCTGAACCTGTTATAAAAACTGATTTATCATTATTTATATCATATGAATCAATATAAGAATTAATAGTTTTTGTTCTGTTACAATATTTTTTTATAAAGTTTGTAAAATTATAAGTTATTGCTTCTTTATCAGAACTTCTATCTATTAAAGTTGGAGTGTAGTCATTTTCTTCTAAAAGTCTATATAATGCATATGCTGTAAGACATGCACCATAATTATTAACATACCAGAAATTTTGTATATACGTTTTTTTTTGTGTCATAAAAAGTCCTTTTATTTAATTATTCTTTTTTATTAATTTAGGATAATATCCAGCCATAAAAGCATATAATAAAACTATTATACCTGCAAATTCTCCATCATAAAATGAAATTATAGTTATTATAAAAAATGCCCATAATATTCCTCGTATAAAAAATACATTATTTGTATTTTTTAATAATTTAACTAAGTATATTGTTTTTCTTATTATTATAAAAAAGAATGTATATAACAATAAAGTACCAATAAGCCCTGTTTCAGCTAGTGACATCCATGCAATTGTTGAATTTGCCATTCCTGTTGCTAATTTACCTTTTATTTCATAGGTTAAAGGCAATGGTGAAAGAGAAAATTGGTGTCTTAATGGTTCAATTATATTACCATAACCTACACCAAATATAATATTATTCGTGAATAATATAAATTGGTTAACATAATTTACGATTCTTGTAGCTAGAGAGGTTTCAACTATTATAAACTTTTCAAATGAGCCAAAACTATCTATCGTTGCCTGTATCCTTTTTATAAATGTTTGACTTATATCAATATTTATATTGTCTATAATTAAAATATTAAATAAAAATAGGAATAGTAATAATATAGTAAATATAATAAAAAATCGTTTTAAATATTCTTTATTAATATAAAATAGTACATAAGCAAAGCTTATTAAAACAGCAAATAAAATAAATATTGGAGATTTCGTGGTTATTATTAAAAACCAAGCAACAATCCACATTGTGTTTTTTACGATATAATTAAATGTTTTATTACTAGAAATTTGAAATTTAGCATTAACGAATAAATAACATAGTGGTAAATTGCAGCATATAAAATTTGCAAAATATGATGGTTCAACAAATGTTGATTTCACTCTAAATAATTCACTATACCCAGAATCTTGTCGAGTATTTACAATATAATCACTAAAAAACGATTGAAGAAAGGGAATACCTGAATAAAGAAATATATAATTTATAAGTCCTAAGACATATATTGTAAATACAAATATTAAATAATACTTTATTACTTGTTCATTTTTCATTTTAGTTACAATTGTATATGCAAGATAGTATGGCATAAGTATTAGTAAAATTCCATGGAAAAAAAAGTAATATAACCCTGCTGTTAAAGAATAACCACTAAATATTACATTATATATAACACTTATAAAACACCATATAATCCAAACTAACAATATTTTTCCAAAAACATTACTGAAAGTTTGTTTTAGTTCTTTATAAAATGTTTTTGTATTTAATAATGCATATAAAACTATGAATCCTATTCCTAGTAATAGTGATAATCTTAATTTTACTGAGCCCAATATTAAACAACATCCAGGAAGTCCAGCAATTAAATACAAAATTATAGTTTTTATTTTATTTATATTTAACCTTATATTCATTTATTTTCTCCAGAACAAATAAAAAGTTTTATAGGATGACCGAAAATATAAACTACAAGCCAACGCTTTTTATTCAGATCATATCTGTATTTAAATCGAAATAACCAATAAAAATCAATATGTATATCCCAAAAACTGCAAGTTTTAGATATTTTTAGAAATGGAGTATCTATTATTATTTTTTCATGAAAACAATATTCTAATAGTTTTTTTAATTCAATTTTATGTTTGTTTTTACTGAAAAAATCCCTTCCTGCATAAAAACGATTGGAACTCCAATTACCATCATTCCAATGAATTGTGAATGTATTATTAGTTTTGAAATGATTTATATCTTCATTTCTTATTTTCATTCCAACAGGAATTGGATAAAAATATTCTTGTGGATATATAACTACATTTTCTGTTTCTGTAATTTTTTTTGATGATAGTAATTTATAGTTTTTTCTTAAAATATATGTTGCAACATGAGGTATTGTATATAATTTTGTTTTCCATATTTCATCATTATAAAAATCAAGCATTTCCTTAAGAATAGGATTTCCTTTATTTACTATCGCTATTGCAACATTTACTGATGAAAAATCTTCAAAGCCTAATATTAGTTTTTTCTTACATAATAATTCATCTATATTCTTCTCTACAGTTATGTCTGTATCAAAATATACTCCACCGTTTTCATATAAAACCTTTAATCTAGCATAATCAGATACATATGCCCATAATTTATTTTCAAAACACGTTTTAAACCATAGGTTATTTTCACATTCTTTTTCTATATCAAATAATGATTTATTTTTATCATTAATTTCTATAATTTGATAATCTGGAAGCATTTCCATCCAATTATTAATGCAGTCAATTACTTTTTGTGGTTTTTCTCCTCCAAACCAACAATAATATATTATTTTTGAAATATTATTTTGCATTTGTTATTTCCTCATATATTTTTATTAACCTATGATAATATTTTTCTATATTGTATTCATTAATTGCCTTATTATATGCATTTTTCCCATGACTTATAACTTGTTCAGGATTATTCCAATATTTTAAAATATGTTCTTGTATTTCTTTCACATTACCTGGGGTAAAAAGCAAGCCATTTTTATCATTTTCTATTATTTCAGGAATACCTCCAATTTTTGAGGCAATTACAGGCTTACCATGTATAAATGCTTCTATATTTATCATTCCAAAAATTTCAAACCAATCAGAAGGTACAATTAATGAAATACAATCGTGATATTCTTTTTGAATTTCTTCTCTATTTTTATAACCTATAAATTTTACGTTATTTAAATTGTTTTCATCGGCATATGTTTTTAATGTCTGTTCATATGCCCCTGTTCCTACAATATGAAATTCTATTTCTTTTGGTAAGTTTTTAACCGCCTCAAGAAGATGCTGAACGCCTTTTACCTTTTCAAGTCGGCCTACGTATAGAAAATAACCTTTGTTTTGATAATTAGGTATTATTTTTATTTCATCCTTACCTAGGAAATTAGGAATAGTTATTAATTTTTCCTTATTTATTCCAATATTTGTTTTCATTACAAAATCTTTTAATGCATCGCTTGGACAAATTATATAATCGATAGCAGAATATGATTTTGTAATATTGTAGATATAGCTCAATATTGCTTTTCTAATATTTGATTCTGGAAATTTTGATTTGCAGCTGTTAAAAATACAATGCCAATAGTTCCCATTTTTACATTTAAAATCGTTACATAATGTTTTATTTTTCAAATAAAAATTATTTGCTGGACATATCGGAGAAGGTATATGTAACGTCATAACTGTAGGGATTTTCATCTCTTTACATACTTTTAAAATTGAAGGTGAAATTAATAAATTTAAATGAATTATATCTGGCTTTACTTCTTTTATCATTTCTCTAAATTTTTTTTCAGCTTCAAAATTCCAAAAATATGCAATTGGATTTTTTATAAATTCTTTTGTATTATATACAAATTTTGGAAAATACTTACTATATTTATAATCCTTTTCATAATAATCTTTTTTATCGGTTGCAAAAAAGAATACATCATGGCCATACTCTTTTAAAATTTCATATGTATGTAAGGCGATAGTTTCACTTCCGCCTTGATGTTTGAAAACTTCATTTTCTAATAGTATTCTCATTTTACATTTCCCTTAGAGATAAATTTTTTGCCTAAAAGTATTTCTAATTTACATTTTTGAATTAATAGAATAATATAATAGCTTATAACATATATAAAGAATGAATAAAAAATAACAAATAGCAATTTTATTGATGTGTGTGGAATATCGTTCATCAAATCGTATAACTTTATCCATTTTGTAATAAACAAGAATAAACTTTGAAAAAATATTAAAAATAAGGTGTTCTTAGCTATTATATTAATAAAGACATTTGATTTTTTCCATAACTTTGAGAATGTAATCAAAAAGAATATACCTATAAATCCACAAAGATAGATGGTTATTAAATTATGAAAATTATGATGAATAAAATACACTAATTGTAATATTAGTAATAATACAATTACTAAATAACAATTATTTATCTTTTGTAAATTTAAATTGCTTCCATAATTTTTTATATAATATCCTAATGAGAAATAAGGAATAGCATATAATGTATTATCCAAGCAAAAATACAAATCTATATTAGCAACGTTAAGACATAGTAAACTTATTATAGAAATTATACTTATATAAAATAGTTTTCGTTGTGTAATATTTATTTGAGAAAATATCAATCTTAATTGAATCATTACCATAATAAACCAACAAGCAGGACACACAGATAATGCATATTTGCTTCCTTGCGTACCTAAATTATCTCCCAATAAAATACCTACAAAACACTTTATAGTTGCACTCAAAGGCGAAATATTTTCATATGAAATATAATACCCTAATTTTAGAGGAAGATATAAAAATTGATAAATTAAATATGGAATTGCAAGACTATACAAAATCTTTACATAATTATCATGTTTAGTTCTTTGTTTATACAAATAACCGCTAATAAAAAAGAAAACCGGCATATGAAAAGTAACAATTACATTTCTTATATAACCAATAACTTCAGAATCTTGCATTTTAAAAGCCAAAACAACATGTTCAAGAACAACTAGGAACATTGCAATAAACTTTGCAATGTCAACCCATAAAATATTTTTGCTTTTAATTACATCTATCATTCTATTAATAATTTCCAATTGTATTTTTAAACATTTGATTTACCGAAAACTCTGCATAATATAATTCTCGGCTATTTTGAGATAATTCGACTATTTTCTCTTTTTCATCATAAAGTTTTTTTAGTTGTTTACAACAATCACTAACATTTTGTCGTTTTACAAGATATCCATTACCATTTACACATTCTGAATTTCCACCAACATTAGAAACCAAGATTGGCAAACCTGCTCGCATTGCTTCTATAATTCCAATAGGTAGCCCCTCCCAGTTAGATATTAGTGCGTAAACATCATAATTCCTCAAAATAGGAGTTATGTCTGATATTTCACCTTTATATTGTATATTTGAGCAATTAGTTTCTTCAATTGTTGATAAAACTTTGTCTAACTCTTCTCCATATCCAAACAAATCAAGTTCAATATTTAGTCCTTCTTTATTTAACTGGTTTACAGCATTTATAAGCGTATATGGATCTTTTTGCGGACAAAATCTCGAAATCATAACAATTTTTAATTTATCTTTAGAAAATTCTTTTTTCTTAAATTCATCTGGTATATCAGAAATGCCATTATGAATAGTAACCATTTTGTTTTTATACATAGGCAATGCTTTTATTCCAATTTGTCTATCATATTCAGATACACAAATAATTTTTCTGAAAACAGAACAAATTAAAAATTCTAAAACCTTATAAAATTTTTGTTTATTTTTAGATATTCCGTCAGTAAAAGGCCAACCATGCACTGTATAAATAGTTTTTGTGTTAGTTAAGAAACCACAAACTGCACCTACAATTGCCCCAGTTGTTGCATTGCAATGAATAATATCCGGCTTAATCTTTTTTATTAATTGTAATGTGTTAAAATTAGATTTTACATGTTGAGTAATATCAAAAATATTATTTGTCATCGGAATAAAATGTATATTTTCATTTTGTATTCCGAGTTTTAATAATTCATCAGATAAATATCCAGATGAACCCATTAAAAAATAAGCATTAATATCTTCTGGCAAATTTCGTGCAATTTCTAGCAAATATTTTTGAATACCGCCTAAATCTGATTTTGTAACAATATATAGAATTGTTTGCATTACAAATGTCTCCCACTAATTGCCAAGAATACCGCTTTTACCAAGATTCCTATTTCCCAAAGGACATTTCTGTGTTTGATATAATACAAGTCATAGGCAATACGTTCCATTTCCTCATCAACGGAATACGCAGCAGGCATACTTACATGCGCCCAACCTGTCCAACCTGTTTTGACCCACATTCTGCAAGCATAACAAGGAACTTTATCAGCAAAGACATTCATAAATTCTTCCCACTCTGCTCTTGGTCCAACAATAGACATTTCACCTTTCAAGATATTCCACATTTGTGGTATTTCATCAAGTTTAGCCTTTCTTACAAATTTACAGAATGGAATCACTCTATCGCTGCCGTCATTTAGCATTTCAGCATTCTTCGGCACATAATCATTCACATACATCGTTCTGAGTTTATAAATCTTGAAAGTTTTTCCGCCTTTGCCTACTCTCGTTTGAGTAAACATTGGGTCGCCACCGTCGGTTAGTTTTACTCTGATTGCAATATACAAAAGTATCGGCAAAGTTACTGTCAAAATAATTGTTGCAGCGATTATGTCGTAGATACGTTTGCAGATGTCGTAAGCAAGTGAGCGATTTTTCATGAAGTTGAAAAACAAGCCATTGATTGACATTCTGTCGATAAAATATTTCCCCGTTACCATTTCATAGAATTCCGGCATTGTATAAAGTTTTACCCTACGTGGAATAGAATTAACCATCTCCGTCAAGAAAGATTCTTCCATTCTTCTATGAATTGCAACAATCACGATATCAACAGACTTTTCTGCAATAATTTTATCCAAGCCGTCTTGCATTGTATAAATTTGAGTCGAATCAGAAACACAAACTTCATCGTCATTAGTATCTTTAACAAACCCGACAACATTCATCCTCAAAGCTTTTTTCGCCATAATCTCATCAGCAATGAGTTTTGCATTCTTGTTCGTTCCAATTATCAGAATGTTTTTAACTCTCTTAAAATTAAACAAATAATAATGAAAAATTATTCTATAAACTTTCAACAGTACAAAAATCGTAATTGTATTAAGAATCAAGAATTTTGCAAGACTATAGTTCAAATTGAAAAACGCAAGCAAAATTGCTGCTGGAATTTGTGAGAAAATCACACCTTCAAAAAGCAAATAGCAATTTTTTAGTGTATTATTAAACTCTCTGATTTTGTAATTAGCTTTCAAAAACAGAGTAAACAAGCCTGTTACAACGATTAACAAAACCGCAGGAATTAGCATTTTGGAAGTCAAATTGAATTTGGCATACCAAAAGTAACTTGATAATCCGAAAATTAAAGCGTCATACAAAAACATTATTATTACTGATTTTGATAAAGTTTTATTCATTAGCTTTCCTTTACTACCATTTGTTTATGGCAAATGCCATTACGATAATTGATGCAATACCTTTTAGAGTTTCGCATACAGGTGTAATCCAATCATTGCCTGCAATTCTGCGAGGAACAACGATTGTATCTCCTTGAGCTAATCTGCTCCAACCATGGATTTTTTCAGCTCTACCATTTACTCCAACTTTGTACAATCTAAATCTATTCGCATTTGGAGTATATCCGCCAACTTGTTTGATATAAGATTTAGCTTTTGCACCTGATTTATAAATAAAAGATTGTTCGTTATAAACTTCACCAATAATACTTACTTGGTTTGACATTCTAGGAATATAAATGTCATCACCGTCTTGAAGTTCAACGTTATCTAATTTAGAAATCTTATCTAAGTCATTATTTTTGATATTTAAAGCAATTTGACCGGTGTATTTGTTATCTAATTCGCCTTTTTCGTCTTTCAACATACTAATCATATCCATTTTAGTCTGTTGATCGGATTCAGATTGTTTGTATCCACTTGCCAAACGACCTTCAAGAAGTTTTATATCTCTATCATTATTTTTTCTTGCAAGTTCAACTTGTTTGTATTTCAAATTATTTCTTTTGAATACAATTCCTCTTAAATCTGCTTCTTTATTCAATCCACCTGATTCTTTAATTACATCAATTAAGTGTTTACCTTCAACAAATTTATAAACCCCGGGAGTTTTTACAAATCCTGAAACTTTAACAGATTTCAAAACTTCATTTTCTCTCAATGTTCTAAAGAAAACTTTGTCTTCTGGTGCAATAGAAATTGACTTGACTCTATCTGAATTGATCATGATATCATACAAATAGTAAACTTGAGTATCACCGCTACTATTTGTAATTTCAACTGCTACATTTTCTGCCGGAATTAATTTATTAGTGTTTGCAGTTGCACCTAATAATTGTGTTTGATTTTCTTCAACTGAACCTTTATAAGCAACATTTGTATCCGAATTTTCTTCTGCAACATTATTATCTGTATAAGATTCTAAAAATTGAATTTCAGGCATTAAATCAAACAAAGTCATATTTGATTTATATGTAAGATGCTTTGGTTTATTGATACAGCCATAAACATCTACAAACTGAGAATTCGTGTTTTTATAAATGCTAATAACATCTTTGGGTTTTAATACAGGGTCATTCATTCCTGCAAAAAATTCTTTTAAAAATACCGGAATTGTTTCAATTTGATTGTTTGGACCTGTAACTCTTCTGATAACAGCTTGATTAATAAATGTTTCTTCCAACAATTCATCTTCACTTTTTAAGATATCTGAAAGTCGCATTCCCTCTTTATAAGCATAAGTTGCAGGGTGTTTAACATTACCTTGAATAGTTACAATATTCTCAGCAGTGTTATAAAGTTCTCTAAATTCAACAGAATCACCACTTCTTAATTTAGTATTTTTTGCATCGTTCCAAGAAACATTTTTGGCTAATCTTTGTTTTGTTTGAGTATCAAAACTTGTCAAAGTTAGTTCTGAAACTTGCGTTGCGGGAAGAAATCCACCTGCAAATGAAACTATATTTTGAAGATTTTCACCGTCTTTAAATTCGTAAATTCCAGGAACAGTTACCCCATTTTTCAAAGCTGCGACATTACCAATTTTTCCAACAAAAATTTTATCATTAGGTCTTAAAATAATTCCACCATCATTCCCTAAGAATAATGCATTGTATAAATCAACATTTTTACTCATATTATTTGATGCATAAGTATATTTGATATTTCTTAATGTACCTGTTTTTTTAACTCCACCTGCTGCATTTAAAGCATCTAGCACAGATGAATTATTCCCAACAAGAACTTTTCCCGGTTTATTAACTTGTCCGTAAACGAAAACTGAAAATTCTCCGCCTGATGCAACAGTTAATTTAACTTTCAAACTCTTGTATTTTTGACGAGCCAAACGATTGGCTTCGTTTTCAACTTCGCCTATTGTTCTATTTTCTGCTTTTATTACACCAATACCGGAAATAAACAAATTTCCTTTTGAATCTACTTGAGTAGCCATTGACGGAGATATCAAGTTTGTTCCTGACATTGCCATAATGTCAACGGATTCGCCCATTGTGTAAACATTAACTTTTTCTCCGATACTCAATTTGTATGAATCACTGTATTTCCCGCCAGTTGTTGCACCGGTTGAAGATTCAGTGAACATATTGTAACCTGCTTGTAGTAACGGTTCCCCAACGACTTTTTCATCTTTGCCGTTAAACATCTGTTCAATTGGACTCATAGAGGTTTTTTTAGTTTTTGACTCAATAGACTCTTGATAATTTTTCTCAAAAGCATTCAAATTTACATATTCATCTTCATTTTGAACTCCACGCACACGAGCCTCAGCTCCTGATAGTCCAGCCGCAAATGTTACCGGTTCAAAACAAAAAGTTAATAATAAGATTGATGTAATTATTTTCTTCATTTTTATTCCTTATTTTCTTTTTCCCTACACATATTCCTTAATTACTAAGTAATAGCAATTTCCATCAAAGACTTAATTGCAGGCCATTCAAGTTTCCACAAGCCTGAAGCGTCAAGTGCATAGTTTCCAACACAAGCAAGTTTACAGTCTTTGCATTTATTTACTGTTTCAATAAATACAGGATCTTGAATAACGCTTTTTAATGAACGATTACGAACACTGATAAACGGTTTTCTATCGTAGCAACGCAACATATCTCCGTTTGAATAGATTACTGTTGCGATACGAGGCCAATGGCATTCGTAATAAGTCTTTTTGTTGATAATATAATCCATAAAGTAGTATGAATTTCTTATCGGATAACCTTGCTTTTTAAGTTCCTTAATCTTGATAAACATTTCTGCTAATTGGTCGTTTTCAAGTTCTGTTTCAACAACGTTTTTCGCTTCCCCAGGAACTGATGCAGCTTTGTTTACGGTAAAGTACAACAAAATATCTGCATCTTTACAGTATTGAGCAACTTCTTTAATTTGTTCAAAGTTAGTTTGAGTTGAAACCGTACAACAAACATATATTCTCATTTTTGGAGAATGAATTTTGTGGTATTCTACACCTGACATTACTCTATCGCAAATTCCCGGCATATGACGTATATCATCGTGAGCTTTTCCAACGGCATCAAGTGATACAAACATCAAATCCGTATATTGACCAAAGCCAGGATTTTCTTCTAAGAACCAACCATTTGTTGCAATTTTTGTGTATAAACCTGCATCGTGTGATGCTTTACAAATTTCTGTAAAATCTTTTCTCAAAAGTGGTTCACCGCCCCAAAGGATAGAATCCATATAACCGATTTGACCTGCTTCTGTTAAAAGTCTGATGATTTCTTCTTTTGACATATCATCTTGACCTTTTTTAGATTTCCAAAAACAGAAATCGCAATCGCAGTTACAAGCACTTGTAACCATTAGTGAAAAGCATAATGGTTTTGGATTTTTAGACAATCTGCTTGCGATACATTCTAAAGCTCCACCGCCTAAGTGTCTGTAATATTTCAACCTTTCTAAGGTCATATTATTTCTGGATTTTTTAAACATTAACTAACCCCTCTTCTTTTATATTTCTAGTTTTCTTCATTTGTTTCCTTTTGATTAAATCTATAAATGCTTCAATTCTTGTTATGTAGCCGGCTTTTCCGGTTTGTTCGTCGAGAACTAAAGTTAATACTGGAATATCCTCTTCCTTGCTGACTTTTGACAAAATGTTTTGTGAAACGATTTCCGGCATACAAGAAAACGGCATTATGTGAATTACTCCATCAACATTGTGTTTTGCGGCATAAACCGTATCACCGATTGTTTCTATACACTCGCCACCGATTGCACGTTTCATATACTTTTCAGCATATCGTACACATCTTGCTCTATGTGATTCTTTCTTGTTCAAGAATGACGGTTTTAAAACCCCTTCAAGCCAATCCCCAAACCAAATTTGACGTTGAACTTCTATTCCCATTTCGCCAAGTGTTTTTTCGATATCTTGATTTACATAAGGATCAAGTAGTACGAAAAATTCACCGAGCAAATACACGACAGGAACATATTTTTTCTTGTCTATTTCTATATTTTTAAAATCTTTTCTAATCTTTTTGACTAACTGTTTAGCACCCCAAACAGAATTAGTTTCATCAATAATTTTTAACCATTTGTTATAAAGCTTTTCGGCTTCACCTTTTCTGATTTCTCTCGGGCGATAATAGAACAACAATTTTTGAGCCTCATCTATAGCAAAAAATTTGTTGAAACCTAAACTAAAACCTTTGTAGTATCTGAACGGATTTATGCAATGTGTAACGTGCCAAAATGCTTGCAGAGTTTGTTTCATTTTGCTTTGGTACATATCAAAAATAACCATATCAAACTCATAACCCATTTTTTTAAGTGTTTTTTGAGCCATTTTTGTATAATTACCCAATCTGCAAGACCCCGGAGCTTGGAACATCATCAAAGTATTTGCACCTTTTTCTAAAGCCATAATATAGTTTGCTAAATTCAATTTATACGGCAAACAAATTCCTTCAATACTGTTTTTTACTCCAATTTCTAGAGCTTCATTGCTGTTGGCCGGTGGAATAACGATTTTTGCACCCAAAGAAAGCAAAAGAGCTTTTAGCGGAATATCAATTCTGCCCATTCTAGGCCATGCAATAACTCTATCTTTTGCAGAAATATTGTTATCCATATTCCTAGAATATTTATTCAATTGTTCTTCGCTAATTTTTGCTTTCAAAATATTCCTCTAATAAACTATTATTGGATTTGAGTACGCAAACCCACGTTTCCCAAACTTGATTTCTACTCTGTATTTACCGACCTCATTTAGTAGCATTTTGATACTATTTGAAATTACAGATTTGATTTCTTTTCCGTTATGAAAAATCTTGATTGAACCATTTTTCTTTGTCTGAACATTTAACAAAGTTTCATTGTCTAAACTTATACTTTCCCCGCTAGTTACAGTTTGATTTTTATTAGAAATTTTGATTACAGGGATTTCTTTTGAAACCGCTCTATTAATAATCAAATTTCGTCCTGCTTTTACGGCATTTAAAACTTGTTCTTTTCTTGTAGCAAAATTTTTTGCAAATGGTTTGTCTGAACTTATAACGTTCACAATCGTTTTGAACATATCTTGATAAGGGAAAATTGTGACCGGAATTACGTAGCCTTTGATTTTTAGAGCGTGAGCGTCAATTCCACCAATTGCAGGAATGATTTTGTCTGATGAGTTATTCAATTTATCCCACCATTTTAAAGTCGCAGTGTTCGGAGCTTTTACAAGATTGTGTTTGAACAAATACGCATAAGCTAAGCTAAAAATATTTCTATCGTTCAAATTGTCAGCCCATTCAGAAAACCAATTCCAAATCTCAACGCCGTCAGGTGTAATATTTTTGTTTGTCCACTTAATCGGTTGATGTTTGTTTAATCGCACTTGCCCTTTACTATTTACCCCCTCGTCTGCGTGTGCAGCAAAACCAAAACCACCATTAAGCTTAACTGCTTCAACATTGTGTTTAGCATTTGCATTTGGCTGAATATATTTATTAATTCCAAGCGCCAAATAGTGGTTTTCGTCTTTTGGAGAAATTTCTTCACCCTTAATAACGTAAACTCCGTTATAAATACCTTCTTCAATCTCAAAAGAATTGTGATCGGTAACAATTATCCAATCTAAACCTGCATTTTTTGCAGCTTTGCTAATTGATTCTATATTGCCTGTTCCGTCAGAATAAACGGAATGAATATGAATTGCACCAATTGAATTATATTTATTTAATTGTGTGTTCAAATTTTCCATTTATACTTTCGTTAAAACCTTTTCTTTCTTTTTACGTTGTTCCAATTTGCCAATAGTTTTCTTTTCTGATTTTCTTAGAAGTTTTGCTTTCATTTTCTTTCGGCTAAGCATATCTACAAAAGCTTCTAACCTTGTAACAAAACCTGCTTCGCCTGTATGCTCATCTATCGTCAAATGAATCATAGGCATATTACGTTCTCCTGCGTGATATTGAATTTCATCAACCATCAATGAATCAGGCCCGCAGCCAAACGCAGACAGTGCAATAATCCCATCAACACTATTATTCAAAAGATAATGAGCAGCCGTTCCGGTTAAATCCAATTCATTAGCCCAATATTGAATTTCACCCAATTCTTTTATTGAATTAAGCTGTTGTTCTCTTGTAATATCTAAAGCTGTAAATGCTTTAACACCCATTTTATCTAACTTATCCAGCAATCGCATTGAAAGACGTTCATCATACAAATTGTAGCCATGTGCCATAATAACGACTGACAAAGACTTAACAAGTTCCATTTTCTTTAATACTTGCTTGTTTTGTATAGCACTTTCAATTGCAACCTTTTGCGAAACACCGGATTTTGCAATTTTGATGAATCTGTCATAAAATTCCCAACCTGAAGCAATAGCTTTTTCAATCAAATCTTCGTCAAAAATATCCAATTGATGTGCCGTTTCATAGCAAAATTCTTTGATGCCTAAACCTTCTGTTTTATCCAAAGTCGGTTCAATCATCTTGAATGGCCTATCAATTACATTTCTGATAATTTCCGGCAAACCTCTAATCTTGCTACAATTATTGATTTTGTAATCTGTTGATTGAAGTGACGGAACAAAAATTGTATCAATACCTTTATCTAACAAGTTAATCAAATGTCCCACAAAAACTTTTATAGGCAAACAAGTATCAGACACAACATGACTTGCACCATCATTAATAAGCTTAGTTGTTGTTTTGTCTGACAAAATAATCTCAAAGCCTAAAGTGGTTAGAAATCCATAATAGAATGGATAGTTATTGTAATATGATAAAGCCCTAGGGACTCCTATTGTCTTATCTTGCTTAGATATTAGCCTCATATATCACTTCTTTTGACAACAATTTAAGTCAAATGTTGCCTTAATTTTGGTTTGCTTGTTACAACCTACTCTATCACAAACTTTCAAAGAATTATAGTTATATAAATAAATGTTATAAAAATAGTAATAATGGCTAATATTAATTTCTAAGACTTTATAATATCAATACTTTTCACCCTTGATAACATTTGACTTAAAAGGTTATCAAATAGAGAAGCAATGCACAATTTGGGAATTGCTAAAAAATAGATTATTGTTATATTTTGAAACAATAATATTAAAAATTTTTTGTTTGATATAGAATTAAACAAAGAGAAATTGATAACATTTGACTTAAATTGTTGCCTTAATTTTTTGTCATTAAACACTGGATATAAGAGCTTTTACAGGATAAAGTTGTTGTAGCTATCTTCGATTTGTGCTTGCTCTATTCCAATATATCTTAGTGTAATTTCAGGACTAAAATGGTTAAATATTTTTTGTAGCATTGCAACATCTTTAAATTTTTGGTAATGGTGATAGCCAAATGTTTTTCTAAGAGTATGAGTTCCGACAGTTTCTTCTAATCCTGCTTCTTTGCATGCTTTATTTATAATTTTATAAGCCGCTACTCGTTCTAATCTATTTTTGAATTTAGTAACAAATAAAGGCTCTTTTATTTTTCTACCTTTTGTAAATTCTGCTAACATTGGTTTCAATTTTGCATTAATTGGGAATTTCTTAAATTTACCTGTCTTCTTTTCTGTAATTTGGATATAATTACGACCTTTTACATCACCAACATTAAGTGCTAAAATATCCGAAATTCTTAATCCACAGTTAGTTCCTATCGTAAAAAATAACAAATTTCTTTTGTTTTTGGACAAAATTTTCTCAATCTTTTTTAAATCTTCAATTTTTCTAATTGGTTCTACTGTAGTCAAAGTGTACTCCTTTCTTTTAATTCCAACACCCCCTTTTTACTTTAAATAACTTTCAACTGCAGTAATAAATTTCAAGTAGTAAATTTATGCAGTGTTTTAAATATAATTTTAGAAATAAAATAAAACCAATCTGCACCTTGAAAATTTGAAAAAGAGAATTTTGAAGAATATTTGATAAAAATGGACCAAAATTTAGCAATAAAAATTCTCTAAAGAAAATCACATACTGAAAAACCGCCCAGTACAGGCGGTTTTTGTAAATTCTATCTTCACTTATTCTCTAAGTTTCGACTAAAAAACGGATATTTTAGTCCAAAGAGCAAAAGACTCTGTTACAAATTCCCTGTTATTTTAATATTTGTTAAATATTGTTAAGAAACAGGGAAAATATTTAAAGTTTTCCTATAACATAGTCGATTACAACCATGTGTAAGAGAGGTTATGTTCTGTTGAAAAAACTTAAGCAATATAGTGCAAACTATTCAAATACTAACCACAATTTTGTAATTCAAAATTTAGATAGTAACGCTAATATTAACAATAAATACTATCAGAGTATTTGTGTAGTTAAAAATATATTACAAAGAGGGAAACCCACCTTAATGTCTACCTATCTGCAAAAACAGATTGGGAGTATTCAAACATCCTCAGAATTTAAAAAGCATAAAGTTTTAATTTCAAAAGATATTAATATTTGGGAAAGATTAATTAAGGGTTCAAGTGATTCATTATACAATCCTGCTCAATATTTTTATCAAAAAATTCTTGATAACATTCTTGGAGAAGAATGTAAATTTGTAAAGAATTTACTTCTCCCTGAAGTTTTAATATCTGACATTACACAAGAAAATAAAAAAGAGTTTAGAAATCAACAAGTTGATTTTTATTTACCTCAAGCTTATTTAGTTATTGAAATAGATGGTTCTCAACATCAAGAACAAAATCAACATATTCTGGATATTAAAAGAGATAAATACCTTAACGATCATGGAATTAAAACAGTCAGATTAACGACAGATGAAATTAAAAGTAAATCATTTGAAACAGTAAAAAAAGAACTTAGAGAATATATTTCTAAGCATAAAATATTAACACTGTATAAAGATGCATTCAATGAAATCTATGATTTATCTAATCCTATATTTGAATCAACAATAATAATGCGTTATCAAATCTTTATACTTGAACTATTAAAGTATAATAAAATTTCTTTTGAAAACAAAACTTGGGAATTTGAATTATTTGATAATGATGAAAATACCGAAAGATTACTTAATTTAGCAATATCGGATTTATTCATTTGGTTTGCTTGTTTATTTAAATTACAAGATATAGAATTTATAAAACCCAAATTAAAAATTACAAAAATTCCAAATTTAGAACAATTTTCAAAAGAACAAAATGTAAAAATAGATTTTAGTTTATTGAAAAGATATTCTGATATTAATCAAAGATATCCGGATATTTATTTTATAAGAACAGATTATATTGACACATATAAACAATTTAAATGTTGCAATTCAGCAACCCTTAATAGCTATACAACAAAACAAGTTGATTACTATCAAGTTGAAATTGCCAATCTTATTAAATATAACTTTAGTGATAAAAAAACAAAATATGCAAAGAATAAAATTCTTAAATATTTTCTCTGGAATTTATTTTTACAAACAGATGAAACTTTAAATTTTAAATCTTTGACTTTTAGAGAAGGGCAACTAGAAATAATCAAAAATGTTTTATCCAGAAAAGATACAATTGGGTTATTACCAACTGGTTCTGGAAAATCTATATGCTATCAATTGGCAGGCATTCTTCAACCAGCACCAAGTTTTATTATTTCTCCGATTATATCTTTAATGAATGATCAAATAACGGAACTTAATAACTTTTATTTTTCGAGAACGGAAAGTATTAGCAGTAATAAAAACACCATTGAGAAATCTGAAGTTTTAGAAGATTTTTCAAATAAAAAATGCTTTTTTATTTTTATATCACCTGAAAGATTTCAAGATAAAAAATTTAGAACAAAGTTAAAAAAACTTCCTAAAATCGCTTATGCGGTTGTTGATGAAGCTCATTGTTTATCAGAATGGGGGCATGATTTTAGAACATCATATCTTACCTTAGTGAATACTATCCGAACTCACTGTAATAAAGATATTTGCCTTATTGCACTTACGGCAACAGCATCATTGTCTGTACTAAAAGATTTAAAATTGGCATTTAACATTACAAATGATGAAAATGTAAAAACTCCCATTAACTATGCGAGAGAAGAATTAGAATTTTTCGTAATTGATGCAACAAATAAAACTTTCAAGACACTACAAGAAAAATTAAAAAGTATAATAGATTCAAATGAAAATTTTGCAACAATAGTTTTTACACCATACGCTTCAGAAGATAGCAAATTCGGATGTGCAAAAATTAGCAATGATTTAAATATTAAATTCCCTGATACCGATATAGAATATTATTCAGGTAAAATTTCTAATCACCAGAAAGAAAATGTGCAAAATGGATTTAAAAATAATGAATTTAAAATTTTAATTGCAACGAAGTCTTTTGGAATGGGGGTAAATAAAGGCAACATAAAATATACCTTCCATTATGGAATTCCTAGTTCCCTAGAGTCTTTGTATCAAGAAGCTGGAAGGGCTGGACGAGCAAAAAGATTATTTATTCAAAATAAAGCAAAATGCTATATTCTATTTTCAAAAGAAACAGATAAAACACAACTCGAAAAAGTTTGGAATTTAAATACTTCTAGAATAGAGTTATTAAAACTATCAGAAAGTAAAAACCTCTTAAATCAAGATGTAAAAAGACAATTATATTTTTTACAAGACAATTTTACTTCTATTGATAAACAATTACAAGAAATTAAAAATATATATTATGAATTAAGTTCATCTATCTCTAAAAGTATTAATTGCAGAAATTTGCCAAAAAATAAATTTCTCAAAACAGATATTAAATATATTGAAAAAATATTGTACAGATTATACCAACTTGGAATTATAACAGATTGGACAATCGATTATAATTCTGAAAATTTGGAAACTGATTTCAAAGATAATATTAAAATTGAAAATATTAGACTTGCATGCCAAAAACAAATTTCTAAATATGACAAAGATTTTTCATTTGAAAACATAGAAACAAATGATGAGTACAAACAATACAAGTCAATAATGCATGAAAATATTCCAGAACTTGATAAGTACATAAAAATTCTTCTTGAATGGAGTTTTGATAAATTTGTTGGATACCGTAGACAATCATTAAAAAATGTTTATGAAGCCTGCGATAAATATATTTTAGAAATTTCAGATGGTGTTGATGAAAAGTTAGTCTCAGCGAAATTCAAAAAAAATATAGAGAGTTATTTCACTGTAAATGAAGCGACTCATAAATTAGTATATTTATCTGAACATCCTTTCGAACTCGGAAAAGCATTTGAATTATTTTACATATATGATTCATCTAATAGAATAACCGAAAAATTAAAAAATGATGATGGAATCATTGAATTAAAAAATATATTAATGCGTTTATTAGAGGAATATCCTAATAATACAGCACTAAATCTGGTATCTAGTTTGGCAAGATATTTATTAGATGAGTTTAAAGATCCAGATGGTCAAATAAGATTTGAAAGGGTATTAAATCAACTTTCTAAAGTTGAAGATAAAAACATTATAGATGCTACGCTTAAAGAAATTTTAAAAATTGGAAAGATACAACAAAGTGATAAAAATAGAGTTTTACTTGCCAAATGTATATTTAAATATTTTGGTGAAAATAAAGACAATATAAAAAAAATAAATAAATTTTTAAACGATTCATATACAAATTATTTATTAATGAGTTATGCCAATAAATCAATTAACAATATAATAGAAAATATTTTGAAATGAGGTAAATATGGAAAACTACAATGATAGCTTATTACAAGAAATTGAAAAACTAAAAACAAGTGCAAATTCAATTGGTAAATTTTCAGAGATTTTTCAAGCTCTTAGAACAATTGGAGAAAAACATTTGGAAATAAATGATGCATTTAAAGAAAATATAAATCATTTGAATGAATACAATGAAGAATTTTCAGGCTTAAATAACTCAATTCGAACAAACATTATTGAATTAAAAGAAACAGCATTAAAATTTCCAGAACAGTTAATTGATATTGAAGATAAAAATAAAAAGAACTTAGAAAAAACCGAAAATAAATTAATAAAAGAACTTGAAGCACAAAATTTGCAAATGGTCAAAACAATTTCACACAAATTAGAAGAAATTACGAATACGCTTTCAAATGTAAAACTATGGTTAATTATAATATCAATTATAAATATGCTAATATTGGGACTTATTACTTATAAATTTTTCTTTGTGTAAATGGTATAAAACCAATCTGCACCTTGAAAATTTGAAAAAGAGAATTTTGAACAATTTTTTAGAAAAATGAGCTAAAGTTTGACAATAAAAATTCTCTAAATAAAATCACATGCTAAAAACCGCCCTATTGAGGCGGTTTTTGTAAATTCTATCTTCACTTATTCTCTAAGTTCCGACTAAAAAACGGAGAAGGTGGGATTCGAACCCACGGTACAGGTAACCCCATACAACACCTTAGCAGGGTGCCGCCTTAAGCCTACTCGGCCACTTCTCCAAGATCCTTGTATTTAATTATCAGTACTCCGTTTATCGGATTACGAAATCCATTGTATCATAAATATTTTTATTCGTAAATACCTTTTACAAAAATATTCTATCCTCAAATAAATTCCAAATACTATTTAACATAATTTTTCTCCTCCATTTTTCATATTGACCGGCAAATTTTATTAAGCTACAATGAAAGTAAGATATTTAAAGAGGCTTATATATTATGATTGAAATGAAAGTTATGGGCATCGCCCTTGATACAAGAACCGGTTCTCCAATTGTTGTGCTTCACGACAAAGAAAACAGACGCGCTCTTCCTATATGGATTGGTTCTGCAGAAGCTAGTTCTATTATTCGTAAAATTGAAAATTTATCTGTAACTCGTCCAATGACACACGATTTGATTATTAGCATAATTGAAAAAGTTGGCTACAAAATCTCTAAAGTTGAAATCAATGATGTGGAAAAAGAAACGTATTTTGCAACTATTTTTCTTGAAAACGAAGATGACGGCAAAATTATTGAAATTGATTCTCGTCCATCTGATGCCATAGCAATCGCAATTAGAATTGATGCTCCAATTTATGTAACAGCAAATGTTCTATCTAATGGTTCTGTTTCTACAGACAGTACAAAAGATGCACAAGAAGCAGAAGAGTTTAAGAATTTTGTTCAAAGTCTTAAACCGTCAGATTTTGCGAAATTGATGAAAGAAAATGACCATCACGAAAGTGATCAATAAAAAATTTTCAAATTTAAATTTAAAAAAGAGAATTGTTAAATTTGTAACAATTCTCTTTTTTATTGAAATCACTTTATCATCAAAAACTTTATTTATAAGAGAGAGTGATTATGTTCAACGCAATTGATGAAGTAAAACGACAATACATGTACACGGTACAACCTGTAAAGCTTTTTGAAACAAGAAATTTTCAAGAAGCACAAAAAAGTTCGTTTAATTTTATAAATCAAGCGAACAAATCCGGTTACAATCCATTTCACCCAAATATTTCCAATACTGACAAAGGAGGTAAAATAGATTTAATGGGCTAACAAATCCAAGATTTTGATGGGGTTATATAACCTGCCAAAAGAGGTTGTCCATTAGAATCTTTTGTAGGAACAGTATCTAATACCTGAGGAGCTCTTTCATACGGAATAGATGCGTATGAAGCGGATTTAAAACTAGGAGTTATTCCTCTTGCTGAAGAAACTGCACCAGATTGAACCCTTGCCGGTGATAAAATATTTTGTCCTAATAATATTTTTCCAATTTGACTGCTCATATTAGTCCCCAATTTTTCCCTATATTATATATAAGTATATTCTGAAGCAAAAATTGATTAATTTACAGCCTATTATTAAGATTTGTGAACTATAATTTTATAATAAGAAAAAATTATTACTGTAATTGGGTTTAAATGTTTGTTTATAGTATTTAATTTTAGGTGGTTCGTAGTAATAATGCCTGTTTTCATCTTCTTTAAATTTAGATAAACCTACTGCAGGAACTTCGTCTTTAATAAAAAATTTCAATAATTCCATCATATACCAATCCTTCTTTTTTCATGTATAATGTACTATAATGATATTTACGTAAAAGTCAAAAAGGAGATAAGATTATGGCTGATAAAGTTACAAAAGAAATGAATATTATGGAAATTGCACAAAAACACCCTGAAAGTATTGAAGTATTTCACAGATACGGTTTAGGTTGTATAGGTTGTGCGGCAGCAAGATTTGAAAACCTTGAAGCAGGTGCAAAAGTTCACGGATATGATCCAGATGCAATGGTTGAAGACATTAATAAACTTATTGAAGCTGTTGAAGGTTAATTTTTCAACTTACAGAGTTTTAGAATAGGCGACGAGGTTTCACCTCGTCGCCTATTCTATATATTCTAAGGAATATTGACAAATAAAAAAGGCACTGAAATATTTTCAGCACCCCAATAATTGATTATGATGGATGATTCGATTCGATTTTTTATTTTCCCCTAAAATTTTTTCCCAAATTCTTTAAACTTTATTTTCTATTTAAAAGATTTTCCCGATTTTCTTTTTCTTTAAATTTCCCTTACATTTATATAAACAATTTTTGATATAAAAAATTGCCATAAGGTTTATATATAGCTTAACATTAGTTTACATTTGCAACCATTTTAGTCTGGGTTTGTTGTTTTTCAAGGGATTTAACCAATGCTTGGAATATGAATGGGTGAACTTCGCCTTTTTTAACATCGCCATATAGAATTGTTAAAGCTTTTTTCGGAGAGAATGGCTCTTTGTAGACTCTTTTTTCTGTTAGAGCAGAATATTTATCCGCAAGATTCAAAATTTGCAAATTTACATCTGCAATATAGCTTTGCTTCGCTTTTTCAAAATTATTGTGGTGAAATCTTACAAGTTTTAAAACTTCATCATTCACTCCAGAATTTTTCAATAATTGATAGCCTAGTTCTGAATGCAAATCCATAATGCGATGTTCCTCTTCTGTCAAAGCACCATTTTTGTTTAATATTTCTTGAGGAATTAAAGCTTTGCCAAAGTCGTGAAGCATTGCTCCGTCTTTCAAATCCTTTAAATTTACTTTACTTTTTAGAGCTGGTGGAAGATTAGCGGCGATATTTGTAGCAATTTCTTGAGTGTCTTTGCAGTGATTTTGCTGTAAATTATGTAATTCTTCCATATTCAACTTAACGGGCATTTTATTTGGAACCATGATTTTACGGATTTCCGGATTTTGAGAAATCATTTTTTTAATTTCGTTTTCATTAAAAAAGCGATTTACAGAAGTACTTTGGAAAGTATCTTGAGTTTGAGTATTTCCAAAATGGATTAAGTTTCCAAATCTATTAAATTGTACGCGTTCTCCTGAACCAACACGAAGTAGCCCCGGAGAGAATATTTCCATTCCCACTGGTTAATTACACACCTAAAATTTATAATACACTTCTACCTCTTATATAAAGTATTTTTAATTTTGAAAATTGCCTTGAGATTAAAAAAATGTAAAAAATATTAATATAAATCTTAAAATATGATAGAATTGATTTTGTTATGAAAGAAATTAAAAATGTATTGGTGTGCGGAATTGGAGCAGTCGGCTCAATCTACGCAAATAAAATAAATGAATATAATAGTGAATATTTGAGAGTTCTTGTTGATGAGGCAAGACTTGAAAAATACAAAAAAAATCCTAAAATTTTTAACGGCAAACCATTAATTTTCAATTATATTTTGCCAAGTGATGAAACTTTTAAGGCTGATTTAATAATCATTGCTACAAAATTTGACGGACTGAAAGATACTATTAAAAATATTGAAAATTTTGTAAAAGATGACACAATTATTTTGTCATTGTTAAACGGTGTAACAAGTGAAGATATGATTGCGCAAAAGTATGGTTGGAAACATATTTTACTTTCATATTTTATCGGACACAGTGCAATGAGAGATGGAAACATAATTACTCATGACGGAATCGGCGATGTTGTTTTTGGAATTAAACACGGAGTAGGAACTGATTTATATGATGTTAAACTCTTAAAACAATATTTTAACAATGTTGGATTAACCTATAAAACTCCTGATGATATGGAAAGAGCATTGTGGTTAAAATATATGCTAAATGTTAGCTCTAATCAATCATCTGCAATTTTAGGAATGACATTTGGGCAAATGCAAACAAATAAAAAATTTATGGAATTTCTAATCAATGTAATGAAAGAAGTTCAAAGAATTGCAAAAGCCGAGGGTGTAAAAAGCACTGAAACAATGATAGATGAAGCCTTAGTGTCATTTAATAAAATGATACCTGACGGAAAAACATCAATGTTGCAAGATGTTGAAGCAAAAAGGAAAACCGAAGTAGAAATGTTCGGTTCTACAATGGTTGAAATTGGAAAGAAGCATAACATTCCGACTCCGTATAATCTGGTTATGAGAGATATGCTAGAAATTATCCATGAAAATTACCAAGGGTAATCATCTGGAATTCTCCAGTCATTCATTTGAATCATTTTTGTGCAATATCCACAGTTTGTACAATTTTTAACGCATGCCCATGTACCTTTTTTAGTTAAACCCTCTTTTGTGCCGTCCCACATAAAGACATAAGGTTCTACAAAATCTGACGATTTTATTTCTTTTTTATCTCTGTTATTGTATTTGGCAAATTGAAACGCAAAGACTTCTCTTGTAGTTTTTTTCAAAGGTTTTCTTTCTATCATATTTTCTCGCCCAATGTTAGCATCAGGGAAATACAGGATATCTCCACCGTTGTTATCAATAGAAAAAGTCATTAATCCCCCATCTATCAAATCTATGCAAACATGAATTTGACCTCCAGGGGAACACTCTTCATAACCTAATATTTTCATATAAGGAAAAATGTATTGTTTTAAAAATTCTACTTGATCATCATAAGAATAAGTCCTTTGAGTGATTAAACCATCAATATCTCCATTTTCTGCGGCTGACATCTTTAGTGTTTGATTTATTTTGGAATAAAAAGCTTTCAATTGGGTTTCAGTTCTTTTTTTTGCATATTTTGTCATTAATGTTGGAATTGTAATTGTTGCAACAATACCAATTATTCCAATCGTTATAAGAACTTCTGCTAAAGTAAATGCCGCATGGTTTATTCTAAATTTGTGATGTAACAATGAAAAATACGCCATTGTAGTGAAATCTCCTAACATATTCTTTTTATAATCTATCGTTGATAATTTACATAATATCATGTATAAAAATAATTTGTCAAATAATATAAAATATTCGTATGAATGCAGAAGAATTAAATAAACACATTGCAGATAATATTCGACAAATCAGGGCAAAAAATAGAATTTCTCAAGACGAATTAGCAGATAAAAGTGGCATTAGCCAACAATATATCTGCAAAATCGAGAACGAAAAAGTAAACCCAAGCATTCATATTTTGTATAAAATTGCAACTTCACTTGATGTTACTATAAATGATTTAGTTTATTAGAGATATTTTTTTTAAGAACCAAAATAATTAATCAATCCATCGTGCAATTTTTCATTTCTACAAAGTTTTTTCAATTTTGAAATTGCTCGATTTTCAATTTGGCGAATTCTTTCCCTTGAAACCCCATACTGAGAACCAATTTCATCTAGAGTTTTCTTAACCCCATTATTATCTAAACCATAACGAAGAATCAAAACATCTCTTTCTTTTTGGCTTAATTGATTTAAAATTTTTCTAATATCTTCTAACAAATTGTCGTGCGAAACCTTGCCATCAGGTGTAATTGTCGAATTATCAACAATAAAATCTGCAATTTTTGAAGAATCATCATCTGAAGTCGCAGGAGTATCCATGCTCACTGTTGATTGAGCTGATTTGATAATAGATGTCAATTTGGCAACAGGCAAACCCAATCGGTATGCAATTTCTTGCTTCGTTGGAGGGTGACCAAGTTCTGTTGTCAAATCAATCGTTGCACGTCTAATTTTGCCGATAGAATCAATCATGTGAATTGGCAAACGAATAATTCTTGCCTTATCAGCAATTGCCCTGGTAATGGATTGTTGAATCCACCAAGTCGCATAAGTTGAAAATTTGTAACCCTTCTTATAATCAAAACGACCGGCAGCCTTAATCAAACCAACATTGCCCTCTTGGATTAAATCCAAAAACGACAACCCCCTACCAATATATTTCTTAGCAATACTTACAACAAGACGTAAATTCGCATTGACAAGTACATCTTTTGCAAATTCATCTTTATTTTCTTGAATTCTTTTAGCCAATTCAACCTCTTCTTCTGAAGACAAAAGAGGAATTTTACCAATTTGGCGCAAGTAAATCTTCACACTATCATCTGAATTTACAGACATCAAGCTTTCTTGAATTTTTGGGTCTTCTACAGACTTTAAAACATCTTCACCATCTTCGACTTCATTTTCTCCCTCAAGTTCTTGAAGTTTTTTAAAATCCACATTTTCGTCTGATATATCGTTTGAAATTATACCTAAATGCTCAAATTCTTTAACCAAAATAATTCTCCAATCCTAAACTCATAATATAACCAACCATAAATTTTAGGCTCATCTATCCGGATTATTTATTTGTAAGCTTTTGACGTAGAGTTTCAAATATAATCGCACTTAAAGCATTCGATACGTTCAAAGAATTAAAACTGTTTTGCATAGGAATCTTTACAACAAAATCAGATGCTTTTAACAATGATTTTGAAACTCCGGCATGCTCTGCCCCCATAATGATTGCAAAATTCATGTCGTTATATTTAACATCATAATAATTATCTTTTGCTGATGCATCTGTTGCAATTACCCACCAGTCGTTATCCTTTAGTCGTTGAACAGCATTAACCAAACTATTTACTTTTATAATTGGAATATGATTTACAGCCCCTGCGCTTGTTTTTTCAACTATTGAATTAACTTGAACATTTCTACGTGATGGAATAATTATTCCGTCAACTCCTGCGCAAACACAAGTTCTGATAATAGCACCTAAATTGTGGGAATCTTCTACACCATCAAGAATTACAACAGAAGATAATTTGCCTTTACTTTTTTCAATAAATTCATCTAAATCGTAATACTTTATCGGTGAAATTTGAGCAATAATACCTTGATGATTAAATTCTTCGTAAGGTTGAAATTTTTCCCTTGCTACAAATTGAAAAACTACCCCTCGCTCTTTTGCAAGTTCTTTAATTTTATTAATTTTAACATCTGAATGAATATTTTTGGATATTAAAATTTTATTTATTTCTCGTTCGCCCGCAATAAGAGCTTCCATTACAGAATTTTTACCATATATTACATCAAGATTTTCCATAATTTATTTTGAAACCTCAAGCATTCTATCAATACACTTCACTGCTTTTTCAGCAATGTCTGCATCTACATTTATTTCGTTCTTTTCTGTTTCAAGAACTTCTAAAATATCTTCTAAAGAAGTCATTTTCATGTTTGGACAAACAACATTATCTTTTACTGGGATAATTTCTTTATCCGACAAATCTCGCTTCAATCTGTCTACAACACCTTGTTCCGTTGCAATAATAAAAGATTTGTTATCACTTTCTTTAGCAAATTTCATAATTCCTGTTGTACTACCTACATAATCTGCCATATCAGAAACTGACATGTGGCATTCAGGGTGAGCCAAAACCAAAGCATTCGGGTGCGCTTTTCTTGCCTCCTCAATATCTTTTGGTCGAATTTGCAAATGTGTAGGACAGAACCCCGGATACGTAATCACTTCAACATTTCCAAGTTGTTTTTCAACCCATTTACCTAAATATGTATCAGGAACAAATAATATTTTTTCTTCGTTCATGCTTTTAACAATATTTACAGCATTTGAACTTGTACAACACATGTCGCATTCTGATTTAACTTCTGCAGTTGAATTAACATAGCAAACAGTAGGAATATCAGGGTGCATTGCCTTAAATTCTTTTAATTGTTTATAACTGATCATATCAGCCATACGACAACCGGCATGAATTTGAGGTAACAAAACTTTTTTATTCGGAGATAAAAGTTTCGCAGTTTGAGCCATGAAAAATACCCCCGCAAAAACAATTATATCCGCATCTGTTTCTGCAGCAACTTGACTTAATTTTAAAGAATCACCCACATAATCAGCAACTAAATCAATTTCTACCGGTTGATAACAGTGAGCTAATATAACAGCATTCTTCTCTTTCTTTAACGCATTTATTTTTTCAACTATGTGTTCCATCTGAATTAATAATCCTCCGTATGGTGTAAATTTATGTTAAGATTTTTCCATTCTTAAAATATATTGTATAATAAAAATAATATTATAGTAAGAAGAGTAAAAAGGTAAATATGGCAAATTTTTTAGAAAGCTTGGGAATGGGTGGAGGAATTGACGTCCATATTTCGATTTCGCCTGCTTGCGGGATTGAAATGACAACTCTTGATGCGCATGGAAACGTTAAATCCTATGCTCAAATGCCTCTTGATTATAATGAAGCTCAGAGAGAAGTTTCAAATTATGACGATTTAAGAACTAGCATTGAAACATTGTTTCAAATGCGTAATATAAACCCTAAAAAATCTAATGTGTATGTAAGCTTGCCAACTGTTTGGTTTGGTCTAAAAGAAGGCTTACCTCTATTGTTAGATGATAATGCAATTACAAATATTGTCGTAGGGGAATTAGAGTTAACGTACATCTTCAAACGTAAAGATCCAATTCCTTACTGGTTTGATGCGTTAGCTTCAACTAACTCAGATTCAAGAAGTGTATTCTACACCGCTATTCAAGCTGATGTAGTTGATAAAATTAAAGAAATTTTGACAGGTATTGGAGCAAACCTCGTTGGTGTCGGTTGTTCATTATTTGCGGATCTTAAAGGTTTATACCTAACAGGTATCGCAACTGAACAAATGAATGATGAAGTAAACTCTTGGAGTTTGATGATTGTTAACAACAGCGGATTCCAATTGTTAGGCTTGCAAGGGAAGAAAATCCTTGAATACTATGAAGAACCGCTTCCTATTAAATCTTATGAGGGCGAAGAAATTTATGCCGCAATCGAAAATGCTGCACAGATTGCTCTGATGAGTTCGCCATCAAGTTCTTTAGTTATTATTTCAGAAACAGATTTAGTTTCTTCTGAAATCTTAGGAAAACGTTTACAATTCGGTGGAAAAATAATTCCGGTCGAAGATAACCAATTTAGACAAGAACCTTTAATGGATATGGGATTAAATATTATTCCGGAAGATCAAATTAAAGTTTCTCTTCACGCAATTGGTTCTACAGCACCTGCCGGAATTTTATCAGAAGATGTAAACTTCTTAGAAGCAGCAGGACAAAAAGCAACCCAAAGTGACGTTATAGAAATTCCTATCGGAAATGGCAAAGTTATCAAATTAACTCCGATTAAGGCAACTATTATTGCCGCATTGCTATTGGTAATATTACTCGCACCTTTGGGGGGCGCATATTTGATTACATCAAACATGTATTCATCAGCTCAACAAAAAAGTTCGGAATTAGATACTCAAATTACATCCCTAGATGAACAATTAAAACAATATGAAGCCAAAGATGGCAAACAACAATTTGACCCAATGGCTGAAATTGAAAGAGTTCTAAAAAATAACAGAACAAAAATCATGGCTTACGCAGCTTTAGGGGAATCTATTCCTAAAAATCTATACTTAACATACTTTATGACTGGAGATGACGGTGTAATTGATATCAAAGGTTGCGCAGATTCAGTAGAAGATGTTTATGTATTCTTTAAAAACTTGAAAGATTCTCTTGTTGAATCAAAATTACGTTTGAATAAGCTTGATTTGAAAAACGGTTCACTTGATTCTGTTGTAAATAGCAATGTTTCAACAATTGATACTGCTCCTTATGTATTTGAAATCACAAATATGTCAGAAGATCAATTGTCATCATTTATGAATAAACTTGTTGGAGGTAAAGACGATAGTGCTGATGCAAGTAAACAGTCAACACCAACAAGTGACAATTCTAATAACAGCAAACCCGCTGAATCTCCAGACAGCAAAGCTCCGGCAGCAGAATAATTAAGATTTTTAATTTAAAAGGAAATTAAATATATGGATAATGAAAAGTTAAAACAGTTTTTAATTCCAATACTATTGTTAGTAGTAACGATAGTTGGTGTTATCATGTTAACTCCAAAAACAATTGATAACTTTAGAGGTTATACTTCTACAAAACAAGAAATCCAAACAAAAACTGACTCTATCAAAGAAAAACAAGCAAAACTTGACGAATATAGAAAAAAAGAAGCAGAAGAAGCTGCTAAAGAAAAAGCAAGTGCGGCAAGTGGAAAACCTTTCTATAAACCGGTAATGGAAGGATTAGACACGGAAGCGGTTATTGCAGGAGAATTTGCAGAAATTCTTCAGCTTGTACGAGCTAATCAAATCAAAGTTCGAGCAATTAAATATGATTATGACCCATCTGACGATAACTTTGTACAAGGTGCGGGAGACAAATATAATGTTGCTCGTTTGAATATGGAAATGATTGGTAACTATGCAAGTTATGACAACTTCTTAAAGGAAATGTATAAACACAAACATTTCTTAGATATTCAATCAGTTGAAATTGTTCCTTATAGAAAAAATAAAAAAGTTCTTCTTATCAATTTCAAAGTTAAATTATATGCTAAAAAATAACTTATTCGAACTTAGAAAAATCAATTCCAAATAATTGTTTTTTAGATTTTATACAAGTATTACAGAAGCTCGTTTCTAATGAGCTTCTTTTTGTATAATCCTGTAGGGAACTCCCACATCTTCCCCTATAGTCGTTTGCTAAAAATGGGCAAGTATAAACACCATTTTTAGTCAAAATCCTACCATATTCACAATCAAGCCTATCCCAAGAACCATTCACTTCCCCTTCAAATTTTGTATTTTTATCATACCAAGGGTTAATATTTAAATTAGAAAAATCTAATTCAAAATCTGTTCCGGCAAAAACTTTTCTAAATCCATCAAGAAGTTCTTTATCAGAAAGTTGATAATAATTTGTAACAGTAATAATCGGATTAAAACCGTATTTAACCAAGTGTTTTATTGCAAAAACAGCTTGGCGAAAAGCACCACGATATCTTATATCATCATTTTTCACTTCATCATAATGATCCATACTCAATTGAAAAATAATTTCATTATCTGTTTCATCATCAACTTTTTTCAAAAATCTTGCTTTTTTCTCATTAATATAAGAACCGTTTGTACAAACACAAACATTTGCTCTTTTTAAACACAATCGCAAAATAGCATTAAAATCAGAATGAGTCATAGGTTCAGCCCCCGTCAAATAAATACATTCAATATCTTCTTGCATAGAGTCATTTAATGCTTGTTTTATAAAATCAATAGAAATAAAATCATCAACTTTTTTATACTGAGGGAAATCAATATAACAATGTTTGCAATGTAAATTACAATATTTCCCTGTCAATTCAATAAATAAATTATTCAATGCTTTTAAATTAATAATTTGTGATTGATAAATACTACTCTTCATTTTATAAACTCCTCTTTAACACTTTTCATGTTAATCACCAAAAATTTAAAATAAATTATCCACCATGGCAATAAAAAAGTAATCAATTAACAAAAAGTGTGCTAGAATTATGTTATGGTAAAGATATTAGATTGCACAACAAGAGATGGCGGACATAAAACAAAATGGAACTTCAATGAAGATTTTGTTTTCAGTTTAATGGAATGCCTTAATAATTCAAATATATCCTACTACGAAATAGGATATAGAAATCACTATGACAATGAGGGAAAAGGAATTTTCTACAATTGTAACTCGGAATTTTTGGAAAAATTCTACAAAGCAAAAGGGAATTTAGAACTTGGAGTAATGACAGATACTTCAAGATACTTGGCAGAAGACTTTCAAGGAAAAGATAAAGACAATATTGATTTTGTCAGAATTGCCTGCCATCCGGATAGAATTCGAGAAACTCTGGAAATATCAAAAGACTTACATAATAAAGGCTACAAAGTTCTTTTACAATTGATGGAAGCACCAAATATTGATGAAGCTGGATATTTGAGTCTGTTTGAATTTGACAATAAAGATATTTTTGAAACCGTTTATCTTGCAGATAGTTATAGCACAATGCACCCAAATGAAATCGAAAAATATTTCAACAAAATGGAAATGCTAGGTTATAAAAAAATAAGTTTTCATGCTCATAATAAAATTCAATTGGCATTAAAAAATACTCTTAAAGCAATTGAACATGGGGCATACAGTGTTGATGTAACTTTAGACGGAATTGGTCGTGACGGAAATCTTGATGCCGTTAAATTATTAGACAACCTTAAAAATTATCCGACAGGTTTTTATAAACAATTACACAATCTTGCTTAAACAATAAATTGTTTATAAACTTCTGAATCAGAATTTTTAGCATAAACCTTTGGCAAATACAAAACTTTATACCGTTCAGCAATTTCTTTAATTATTGGAGAAGCCGAAACGATTATTATTTTTGAATTGTTAAATTCTTTGAACATTTTTATTTGTTCAATTAACCATTCTCCCGCCATTTTAGGCAGAAAATCACTTTCCATTTGTAAATCAGTAAAAATAACATCATAAGGGGCATCAATTGAAGATTCAATCTTTGCCAATGCCTCTTTAGCACAATATGCAACATCAATTTCTAGCTCTGTAGAATTCAAATATTCAATATTATTTTGATGAAACCTAACCCACCCCGGAATATCATCAACAATTAAAATTCTTTTCATAACAACCTCCCAATTATTTTATACAAAATAAATTTATTTTTCTAGCTTGTTAGGGAATGTAAAAAACTAAAAATTTTTCTACCCTTAATTAAAAAAGGAAATATATGATGAAAATTTTTAAATTTGTATTACCAATAATCGGAATAATTCTTACTTTTTCAGATGTTTATGCTCAAACGCCACAAGATGGAATAGCATTTTTTAATCAATACCAAAACTTTGCAAATTCTTATAACGATAAAATATTAGATATGTATTCCCCAAATGCAAAAATAATAAGAGAAGTTATTAAACCTAGTGGAGAAGCTGAACAAGTTATTGTTCCTGCAGAAAGATATTTTAAAGAATTGAAAATCGGACAAAAAACTGCTAAACTTAGAAAGTACAGAAATTCGTACAAAAATGTAATTGCTCAAAAGGTGCGAAATGGAATAAAAGTAAGTGCCGAAAGGCAACCGAGCAGGGAATCTTATTGGCTAAAAATGTACCAAATCTATACACCAACTGATTCCGGATTAAAAATTACAGAAGAAATGATGCAAACAAAAGTTCAATCATTTTTAAGACATAAAAATAAAGGTTAAATAACAAATGGAAAAATTTAGATTTTTAACAGCAGGAGAAAGTCACGGCAAATGCCTAACTGCAATCATTGAGGGAATTCCTGCGGATTTAGATATTGATATAGATTTTATAAATGAAGAACTGCACCGTCGCCAACAAGGTTATGGCAGAGGCGGGAGAATGAAAATTGAACATGATACAGTTGAAATCACATCAGGTGTCAGATTTGGCAAAACCATAGGCTCTCCAATTACTCTTGTTGTAAAAAATAGAGATTTTGAAAGTTGGAAGAAAATAATGAGTATCGCACCCGATGATAGGACTGATGAAAAAGCCTTTTCGACTTTCCGCCCCGGTCACGCAGATTATGCAGGGAGCATCAAATATGCTCAAAAAGATTTACGTAATATCTTAGAACGTTCTAGTGCAAGAAAAACAGCCATAGAAGTTGCCGTCGGAGCAATTGCAAAACTATTACTCAAACAATTGAATATCACCGGAAGCTCTGAAATTACACAAATAGGTTCAGCTTGTTGTCCTGAAAAATTTCACGAAGAAATTGATATGACAAGAGAAAAAGGCGACACAATCGGTGGAAAATTCGTTGTGTTGTACAAAAACTTGCCAATCGGATTAGGTTCACATGTTCATTGGGATAGAGGAATTGACGGACGATTAGCACAAGCAGTAATGAGTATTCCGGCAATTAAAGTTGTAGAAATCGGAACAAACCCACTTGGCTATTACGGAAGCAATTATCACGATGAATTAACTCTGGAAAACGGAGAAATCGAACGAACATCAAACAATGCCGGAGGAATTGAGGGAGGCATTACAAACGGGGAAGACTTGATTGTTTCAGCCGTAATGAAACCAATTCCAACAATGAGAAAGCCTTTAAAAACCATTGATGCTAAGACACATAAAGAAACTGAAGCGCATTTTGAAAGATCAGATGTTTGTGCGGTTGAAGCCTGCTCAGTAGTTGCAGAGGCAAGAGTTGCTTGGGTTTTAGCCAATGAAATTTTATTAAAATACGGTGGCGATAACATTGAAGAATTAAAACAAAATTATTATCATCACAAACCGTAACAATCCACTACACGGGGATAATTAATAATACCGTCATACTGAGGGAACAACGTGACCGAAATATCTCATAACTTTTTTCTATTTTATGAGATTCTTCGCTTCGCTCAGAATGACTATTATTAAATTAATAAACAGTAAGCGGGGGTATAATCCCCGCTTACTGTAAATCACTTATATACCTATAGACTTTAAAAAGACCTAATCACCTATACACAAGACCTTAAAGTTGCTCTTGTACTTGTAGTTGAGGTCCGTGTGGCCACTGTTGAAGTACACGTAGTACCCGAAGTAAGCGTAGCACTCCGAAGAACGACCAGAAATAACCAGAAGTCGGTAAGCCTAAGCTAGAATCTTTATTGCCGGCTTCACGTATGCTTTCCAATTTTGATTTATCCGGTAGGCTCATTCCTATATCATCGCATGCTTTCTTTGCTTCTGCCCAATAGTTATCATAACGATAACCTTTTAAAAATTTAATATAATATTCTAAGTATAGTTTTATAATAAGCTGACAATTTTTGAATACAAATTGTTTTATATATTATATAGGAGAATAAATGGGAATAATTGGAAAAGTTACTCCAAAAATCTATGAATATTTACGATTTGCAGGAAAATCTTCTGTTTTAGAAGTAAAACCGATTAGTAGAGTAAATGTTAGCGGATTAAAATATAATACGAATTTTGCACAATCTTTAAAGTACAAACCAGAAGAAATTAGTTCAGCATATAGAGAATATGCGAAAAGCCCATACATAAATTATTATTTACGAGAAGGGGTTCCTCTTTCAGAACAAAATAATAAACTTGTTAGTTGCTTAAAACAAGGAATTCGAGAATCAATCCCTAAAACTGGAAAGTTTTATCGAGGGATACAAAATTGTCCTGATGACAAAACTGCAGAAAAACTTATTTTTCAAAACTTAGGATTTACCTCAGTAACACCCGAAATTAACAAAAACTATGCTAAATCATTTGCAGTAGGCAAAAATAGTGCTATTGTTGAGTTTGATTTAAAGAAACCACTTAAAGGTTTTCAAGAAAATAATTACGAAGTAATATTTGACACAAAAGCTTTCACATCAGACAAATATAAAATTAAAAAAGTCAAAGATAGCTTATTTAGAGTTACAGAAAAAAATGAAGCTGTTAAATTTGCGCCCATTACTCAACATTTTGAAGAAGGTGGCTCTTTAGTTTTTGGAACACTTCCAGATAATTATGTGGCAAAATCAAGAGAATTTATCAAAGCACATACTATAACATATAAATTTGGCCCATATAAAGGACAAACAAAAACATTTCCAGACAGTTGGGAAGAAACCCAATCTATTTTGCCACATTATCATATTGACAAATTATGGAGTAATGGAAAAGGAAGTGGCACAAATTCTGTTCAATCCGTAGTAAGAAAAAGTGTTAATGATCCTAAAACCGCAGGACGAGTAACATTAGATGCTTGTTGTATTGATGGCAAAACATCGCCGGCCGGATTTTATTATAAATTAGGTTTCCGATTTAAAGACCAAAAAATGAATAAACAGTTAGAAGAATGGATTGTGAATGGAGGTAAACGAGAAAATTCACCATTTTTAACAGGCATGATGTACTTACCAACAGAAAATATAGAACATTGTTTAAACTATAAGGTTATTTAATCTCGTAAAACTTGCTAAAAAAGAGATTGTGGAAGTTAGTTTCGCTGAATTCAAGTCAGCAATAATTTTTTCATAATTTATTTCCTTTTGAATTGTATAACAACACTTTCATCTGAAACTATTTGAAGTTTAACATAAGCAATTTCTTTGCCTATTGGAACATGATAAACATCTTGCCATAACTTATTATCATATTCAGATGTCATTGATTTGTAAAAATAAGAGTTTTCAATATTAAGCACATAAGATATTATATCCCTATACTTTAAATCACACACAAAGCATTTTCTATTGCAATTTTACGAATCAAGTATTTTCGTTGTTGAATTAACTCTTTTATGAGTTTTAGGTTGTAGTGTGGAACTCTTTTTTCATTATGCTTCATATTAACTTTGTGGCATAATGCTACTATTTTGTCAAGATGTCTGGATTTATAAATTTGTGTTTGAGAGTTATTTATGCTAAGTTTCTACCATGTCAATAATTGATACTAATTTAAATTTTGCCGATGATACCAAAGATTATTGGAATAATTTTTGGGAAAATAATAATGGGTACGGTTCTAGTAACATAGATCCCGATACCAATAACAAAAAATTACAAAAATATCACCAGCTACTATGGAGCAAACAATTACCAAATGGTGAATATATGGATATACAACCAAGTCAAGATTCTTATGGAACAAACATTTTATTATGGAAAGATTTTGTTCTTAGTAGTGATTCTTTGATAAATGGTTTTAGATGGCCAACAATGAAATCATTGATAGATGAATTGAAAGTTGAACTTCCTAATTATCAACAATTTCAAGAAGAATACATTCGAAAAACGTATACTATTGGTGGAATGATAATATTCCCAAGACATAGAAATAGTATTAATCAAAGACGTGGATGTTCTCCATTTATAAAAGATAGAGTTGATTTAACAATAGAATGTATCCGATTATATTATGAAGGGAAAGAAAATCCTTTGAGTTATGTTTTAAAATCAGATGAAAAATTTTTCAATCTTTTTAATGATTTTAAAGGTTATATTAATTATTTTTACCTTCAAGACATTGTTTCAGAAGATTATAAAAAAGTTAATATTTATATAGGTTCTGGCAATTTAAAAGATTCTCCTTTGCCACAAAATACAAAAGAATGGTTTATATGGCATGATAAAACTATTGATTTTCTTAAAAAAAGAAATGCACGGATAGCACAAGCAATGTCATAATATATAGGTATAGTATTTTTAATGCGTTTTGATATAAATAAATTTTGTCACAATAGTTTGTAAATGTGTTTATTATTTAATAAAAAAGGCTAATTTAGAAATAATTATTTTAGTGAGGGTATATTGCTAAAAAAGAGATTGCGGAAGTTGGTTTCGCTGAATTCAAGTCTGCCATAATTTCTTCAAAGGATAAATGTATCGAAAGCATTAAAAAAGAGCCTTTCGGCTCTGATTTTAATTGCTCTAGTTGTTTTAAATGGAGGAACTTCATACACGGTTTAACACTTCAAACTCGCCAAATCGCACCAATCTTGGAATTGATTTAAATAGAGATTAAAAAATTTTCTATTCTCATTTTCTTCCTCTCTTATACTTTGTTGCATAACTTTATATTTTGCTATTGCATCTTTACGCATTAAGTTCATTGCTTTCTTGCGTGGAGCTTTATATTTACAATACTGTTCTTTCCCCAATTCCTCTACAAGTTGATTTAAATTTGTTTTTTTATCTTCCATTAAATCAGTAGCTATATTATCATTATCAAAATACCTATTTAAAACTTTTTTTATTAATTTACCATAAGCAACCTTACTATCTTGTGTAGGTTTTGATACATTCGCAATTTTTGCATCTGGAGATAAAGTAACCAAATCAACACTCGGTTGACTAGTTAATTTAAAATTTTTATTTAGAAGCTTTTTAGGTAAACTTATTGTACTCTTTACTTTGTTGTTAGGTAAAGAAATAATAGATTTTCCAAAACATTTATTTGAAGAATTTTGAATATATGGATTTATAGCTTGAATAATATTAAATCTTAAATTAGAAAAATTTGGTTGACGAAACATATACATACTCCTAACATCATTAATACAAAAAAAGAGCCTTTCGGCTCTTGATTTTAAATGGTGGACCTTGACATACGGTTTAACACTCCAAATTCGCCAAATTGCTGCCTAGTCTATGATTTGGGCATGTTCTGAACCCACATTTTTTCTGACACAAAATTCTGAACTCCTGTAGGCAAAAAATTGCAGACCTATTCTCTGAAACTCCACAAGAGAGCCAATCTCCTGAAAATTTGTTTGTTACACAAATTACAAGGAGATTTTTTATGACCTACTTTCCTGACTTAGATAAACAAACAAGATTAGTTATGCTTAGTGAGTTGGATTTTGACCTTAGAGCAGGTTTGTTTTATGAGCCAAAATCTCTAACTGCTACAGGCATGTTTACCTACAAAAGACTGCTGAAAGAGTGTTTTTCTAATGGAACACCTGAAACCCTGCAACAAAAACTCTTACTCTCTTACTTTAGGGAAAAAGATGATAGAGGGAGAAAAATTCCGTCTAACATTCGTGAAACTCTTGCATTTGGGGACTTCAATCGCTACTATGTTCGAGCCTTATTAGTGCGTGCGTTTAGTGAAAAACGAAAACTTTGTGTGTATCGTGCAAAACAAGTTATGCATGAAAGACAACAATCTAAATTACTTGCTACAAGAGTTTTCTTTGACAATAGAGAAATTGGCAGGTTGTTAGAGATATGCAGAGATTACCGAAAACTGTTCAGTCCAAAAGTTCAATTTGAACTTCTAAAGCCAAATTCTGGTCTTAGTCTAAAGTTTGTAGGAAACCCTATGTGAAAATTCTAGGTTTATGCAATTTTTAGGTATTATTTTTATCTTACAAGTGAATTTTATCTCCGCAAATCGCCTGCAATCTCTCTATTTTTTGTCTGAAAAATTTTTGACTGTATCTATTCCAAAAACAGCAGATTTATCTCACGACTTTCGTCCAAAATGCTAACTTGTTTAGCATTTTGGCACATTTTGCTTTCTTGAAAACCTTTCTAACTGTTTTCTGTTATTTTTTGTGAAAAACACTACATCTCTGCAACAGTCTAACAACTGCAAAACAACAGAAACATTTTGGCTGAAAACTTTATTTTGCTTGATTGTTGTCTTTCGACTTCACCGACAACACTTTTTTCTCTCTAACAAAAGAGTATTAGAAGTTCTTCACAACAGGTTTGAAGTTTGGATTTTGGGACATATCGTAGAGTATTCCACCTATCTCGTTTTTTGGAAGAACCATAGACGGATTGAGGGATAGAATTTGCAAAAGAATTTTGATAGAGGAAATACTCATTTTGTGGTCTTTGACAAGACTTCTAAGACACAACAGCCATTCTAAGTCGTTCTCTGTGTAGAGCCTTTTCTGAATTTGACCTGTCTTTACTCTATGAGTATGGATTAGTTTTTCTGAATCGTATGTTCTTAATCTATCTGGAGTTATTCCTAACATTTCTGCTACAATAGCAGTCGTTAGCATTGGAGTATCTTTCCCCAACTTTTTTCTTCTTACCATATTTATTCCTCGTATCTTTTCTATGATAGTATATTTGTGTGATTATGCCTATTTGGGTATTAGTATTCTATGAAAGACTAAATGATTTCATACGAAAACACTATTTACAGATTTATGGTTAGCAGGTATTATTATTTTGGTTTTGTTATTTGAAAGGTTATTTAAATGGCTGGTGAAGAAAATCAAAATTCAGATGTTGATGGTTGTGCATCTTGTGTTGGTTGTATTATTTTTTTAACTGTAATATTGCCAATAATAGTTGCTATATTATGGATAATCGGTGCAGGAATAACTTGTTTAATCAATCCTAATGCTGAAATATGTCAACCTGTAGAAGAAGTTAAACAAGAAAAAGTCCAAGAAGTTGTACCTACAAATGAAACTCACAATGGTATTGCTTTTGAAGTTATTTCTAAAAGGTTAGTTAACGAAGCTTACCTTAGAGGTTTTGGGATTCCGTCTATGGGAAATTCCCCAGTTCTTGTTATTACGGTGAAAATCAAAAACAATGGCAAAGAGCCGTACAAGCCTCATATTAAGGCTAGATTGCTTGATGAAAATGGGGCAATTTATGCAGGAAATGTTTACACAAATGTTATGGAAATTCTAAATTCTTCACAAAATATATTGAATCCGGGAATGGAAAAAACAGAAGTGCTGTATTTCAAAATTCCTGAAAAGAAAAATTTCACTATTGAATTCCAAGACGGAACATTTTTTAGCGACACTGTTTCGATAAAATTATAACAAAATGAAAGGTTAACTATGAAAAAGAGTATCTTATCTTATTTATTCTTACTTTGCGGAATTGCAATTATTTCTACTGGTTGTATTAAGGCTGACACAACAATTACTTTTGACAACAAAGACAATATGAAAGTTGAAACAACAGTACTTTTTCCTCAAGAACTTATGAAATATGCTGATTCCAATGCTGACACATCGAAAGATGATTTGACCAAAGATATTGATACCGAGGCTAACGGAATAAAAATCGAAACAACCGTTCAAAATATTGATAGCAAAGACGGTGTAGGAACAAGAAAAATCGAGATTTGCAAAAATGTTTCTAAAGCAAAATTCAGCAAAATCTCAATGCTTATTCCTCAAAATTCTAATGGTAGTATTCTTAGTGTCAAGAATTATGTTTTCTTCAAAAAATATATTTTTAGAGGACAGTTGGAACAACCTGAAAAAACGAAAACAAAAACATCTGATTCAAAAGTTAATCCTAACGACCTTATTTCGTCAAAATTACGAGTACAAGTACCAAAACAGGCAATAGATGTGAAATCTAACACAAATGTTAAGGACGCTGACAACACGAATATTTATGTTTGGAAAATTGATTATTCTAAAGAAAATCCTATTAATCTTGAATTTTGTTTGATTAACTGGTGGACAACAGGCGGTAGTGTCGTTGGTTTATTATTGTTAGTTGTTTGCATTATCTTAGGTCGCAAAGGGAAATTGGATTTTGCTAAATATTTCCAAAATCCAAAAATTTCCTCTAATTCAAAAACAACTGCAAAGCAGGAAAAACAAAAATCCCCTGCAAAAATTATAGGTATTTCTTTGATTATTTTGTTAGGTTTAGGAACTGCAATTTTCTTTTCTCTTCCAACAATTTGCAATACTCTTGTAGACAATAGTATTAAGAATGTCTATGTTGGCGAAACTGAAAAAGCAATGAAAATGATAGAAGTTGCTAATCTTTTGAATACCAACAAAAACAATGATATTTCTAAAGAAATATTTGCAAAAGGACTTTCAGAGTTAGAGAAAAATGATAACACTACGGCAAAAGCATTTTTTGACCTAGTTGCAAAAACAAAGTCTGAAAATTCTCAAAAATATAGTCAGGAACTTTCTGACAAAGCCGTTAGCGCATTGAATGCAAACCAACTTGCAAAAAGCAAAAATCTAATAGAAGCAGCTGCAAAATTTGACTTGAAAACTGCTCAAAAAACACATGCTGATTTTGCAAAGAAAAACTTAGCCTTATTCACTGCCAAAAAGTACAACGAGGCTCTAACTGTATGCGACATTTTGCTTACATTGAAACCTGAAAACCATGAAAATTGGTTCAGAAAAAGTTTAGTCTTGATGAACCTTAACCGAAACAAAGAAGCCGTAGAAGCATTCACGAAAACAATCAATTTGAAAAATGATTATGCTATTGCATATCTTGATAGAGGATATATCTACCAAACAAAACTTGCAGATTATGACAAGGCTCTATATGACTTTAATCAGGTAATCCGTTACAGTTCAGACAAAAAACAAATTGCTCTTGCAAGAATTAGCATAGCCGAAATTTATACGAAAAAGAAAGATTATCGCAAGGCTATGGATAGTGCATGGATGGCGAAAGAATTGTATGAATTGCTAGGAAATTACGAAAAGGCAGACGAATGCTATAGATATTTTGATTATGTTGCAGAATTGGAATGCAACCGACCAAATGGGTACTGTTACTACTAAAAAGGAGAAAAATATGAAAAAATTTGCAATTATTTCAGCAATATTATTTTTAGGTTTATCTACATCTGCAACTGAATTGAACAGTATTTTTTACGGTATCAGAAGTGGCATAGACACCCTTTCAGATGTGAATAGGTTAAGAGGACAAGTTATCCAAACAAATGCCCAAAAACAAGAATTGGAAAACAAACAAGACCCTATGCAAAATTCACAACCGCAGAATACCAATTACTCTAACTCTGAAACACCAAAAACAAATAGTAGTTTTGTGCCTTCTTCGGCAGAAGACGAAGGCACCGCATTTACGGCAAAATCAAATTATGCTATGGGAAACATTTATTTGAAACAAGGGAAATATCGAGAGGCAATAGATAGTTACTACAATGCAAAAATGCTATTTGAGGCTATTGGTGATACTGAAAATGCTCAAAAATCCGAACAGGTTATAGAATATGCCCAAGAAATGCGTTGTGAATTTGGTGATTATTGTCAGTGACTTTTAACTCCTGCAAGTAAGTTTAAATAATTTTGTGAATGAATATCATTAGTAATTGAAAAACTATGTTGTTTATTTACAATACAAGTATATAGTTCTTTATGCCTTGTTGGGAATAGAACTATAAATGGGTATGATAATTCATAGTTTTCATAAATATTCTTTACATCTTCAAATGACATTGGTATAGCGGTAAATGCATCATCTAAACAATGTTTATTTGAATGTCTAAGGAGTTCTTTAATGCATTCTTCTACTATTCCTTGGTCTATCATTCCTTTTGATAAAATACTTTCCATCAATGGCTTTTTTTCATCAATTAGTCGTACCAAAACATTGTATATAAGTTCATATTTGCATTTGTAAAACTGCTTTTTTAATAAAGTGTTTTCGGAAATAGTTTTTAGTTTGCAATTTTTATTAGGACAAGCATATCTTACAGCCTTCTTAGGTCCATAATAATCATGAATTTTTAACATATAACCACATTGTGGGCATTTTGGATTTTTTATCTTAAATCTTTTTTTATTTTTGGCAAGCATTCTTTTAGTATATCACATAAATCTTAAAAATGTGGTATTTTTCAAAATCTACTGTATCTCAATAACCATAAGGTATTCAGCCTATTTGGGGGCTAAATTTGGGCTTTCACATATAGAATAAAATACCCCGAAATAGAACATAACAGAATTTATATACATGTAAGCTTGCCAAAATAGTGTCTAAAAAAGAACAAGGAGAAAGTAGAAAAATGAAACAAAATATTTTACAACTTACAAGGTCAAATTTTTCGGAAACCGAAAAAAGTATGTTAGCAGAGTTACTTCACATTATTGTTGAAGAAATCGTAAGGGAGGTTTGCAATGACTAACTTTGAAGAAAAAAGATTTTTACCAGTTCCTGTAGTTCAACCAAAACAGGAGTATTCACAAAACAAATTTGCGGAAGAAGTCCAAGAGGACTACGAAGCAGAAAATGCTAGTGTTGAGGTTATTAGAATACTAGTGAAAATCGACAATAGGACAGAGCCACAGACCAAAAGTGAAGTGGTTATGTCCAAAATTCGTACCGTTGGAAAAAATGGTAATGAGTTTACTGTTAAACTGAATAGTAGGGATTTGGCAGATGTTAGGAGTTGGAAAATTGCAATATCAGCCGTTACCGCAAATTTAGATATTCCAATGAAAGAAAAAGATTTCAGGGAACTCAAACAAAAATGGTACGAAAACGCAAAAAACAAAAATATTTTTGCATGTGCAGGTAGCCAAAACGGTCAGTTTATTTGGGAAAATGCAATTTATGATTTTGCAACACAAAAACTTACTTATGCACAAAAGATTGATGAAACGAAAACTTATGACAGCGTTGAAAATTCACTCGTTGAAATGAACAATACTTGCAGACCAATGCTCTACCCTGTCGAGAGAACATCTGAAGATGTCTTTAGAGAGTTTTTCACTACCTTATGCCGAACTTTTCCAAAATCAGAGGTTTTGGTCTGTTTTGGAATGGCTTTAGGTACTATCTTTTGGGATATTTTCCAAAAAGAAGCAGAGGGAGTTCCGCCGATTTTCTTCATCGGAGAATCCCATTCAGGGAAAAGTACAATAGAGAAAACAATATCGGCAATTTTCGGATTGTGCAAAAACTCCGACTTTATGAGTGGAAATTCGACACCTTATGCGATTATGCAGGAACTGTATTCTCGAATGAATATCCCTGTATTTATCGAAGAATTACCTCCTGAAATCTTTGGGAAATTGGCTCCTGCTGTGAAAAATATCTACAACGCAATATCTCGAGGACGAGGGAAAAAAGATGGCGTTGAAAAAACGAAAATTTTGACAAATTTAGTTTCAACATCAAATCACTTCTTTAGAGATATTTCATTAGAGTTACTCTCTAGGATAGCGTTTGTGAACATGAAAAAAGGAGAATTCAATTTGGAAAATTTTCCGTACTTTGATGTCGAAAAGCGTAAGGAATTATCTCAAATTTTACCAGTATTCTTGCGTTATAGGAAAGGAATAGTTTTGGTGTATAAATCCATTTATGACCAACTTAACAAACATATACCAGAAAAAGGTCGTCATATCTCTAATTTGGCAATTTCTTGCACAATGTGGTATTTAGTGAATTCTATTCTAAAATACCCTCTCGTGAATTTGACACAAATAGCGATTGATTACAACAATACCTACAAAAGTTATTTGAACGCTGAAATCAAGTCAAGTGATGTTATCTTGAATGACATTACCAGAATGGTGGAAGCAGGAAAACTGGAGTATGGTAGGGACTGGAAACTGGTTGAAAGTACGTTGAAGTTAAATTTGCGGAAATACGTCGAAAAATTCAACATTTTCAATCCTAAGGAGATGACAACACCTGCTCAAATCAGGTTGCAAGTTGCTAACGACAAGCGATTTGATACCAAAACCATACCTCAAAAAGATATTGGGAGAGCAATATCTATAGATGTTGCAGAAAATTCATACCTACTTGAAAAACTACAAAATCAACAAAGGGTAGCTTCTGTAGGTTGGTACAGTCTAAACAATGAAAAGGAGAAAAAAGATGAGAAATAACGATAAAATTTCAACACTGAAAGGGGCAAGTTGCTTTTTGTATTGTAGGGTTTCAAGCAAAGACCAAGCAGACAACACATCATTGGACGACCAAGAAAAATTATGTATGGATTTTGCAAAAAAGTGCAATATGAAAGTTGAGCACATCTACAAAGAGGACGCAAGTGCCATGGTGCCACAAAAAAGACCGATGTTCAATGAAATGGTGAAAAAACTCCAAAATGGCGGAGCAGATGTCGTTATTTTTGCCTATGTTGACAGAATGTCAAGAAATTCTGTTGACTCTTACCAAATATTGAATCTTGTAGAAAAAGAGGGTTTGACTGCGGTATTTGTTCAGGACAATATAGTTTTGCAAGCTCCAGTTGTCTCTACTGAATTTCTAACGATAGACATTCTTTCAGGAGTATCAAATTTTAGGGTAAGGCAAGATAGGGAAAAATGTCGAGCAGGTATTAAGGCAAAAGCTATAGGTGGATTTCGTCCCTGTCGTCCTCCTTATGGCTATGAAAATGCAGGTGGAAAGCACCAAAGATGTACTGTTGTCAATAGTGAACGTTCTAAATTTGTGCAAAAGGCTTTTGAAATTTATGCAACAGGTGCTTATACCGTCAATGAAGTTGCTGCTGAATTGTACGAGCAAGGTTTCCGCTATGAATTGCAACCCTCACAAATTATTCCTAAACAATCCCTTATTTCAATGCTGAAAAATCCTTTTTATATTGGGGAGTATATGGTGAAGCAGATAGGTGAAAGTGTAACAGGAAATCACGAGCCTATTATTTCAAATGAAATATTTGAAAAAGTGCAAAAATTGCTTGATTTGGCTCCCAAAGCTCCTCGCAAACACAATTTGCTTTACTCTAAACTTATTGTTTGTGCAAATTGCGGACATACTATGACTGGTGATGTTAAAGTCAAGCCGAATGGCAAACAATATGTTTATTACCGTTGCACAAATCCAAAGTGCAGTGAACATGCCTGTATTAGTGAAACATCTCTAAATGATGATTTGGAAGCATATCTAAAGGAAATTAGATTAGGGCTTATTCCTGATGAAATAGTAGAAAAAGTCTTGAAAGACGAACTTTATGCTCAGAAACAAAAATTATCTATTCTGAAACGAAATCGTAGTCATAAGTTTGATGCTGAAAGACGAGTTTATGAGGAAATCTCTCAAAAGAATATTACAGATGAAAAGTATATCAAAGGAAGATTTGCAAATATTCAGGAAAAATATGGAGATTTGGAGTCAAAAATCTATGTTGCCGAAAAACAAATTGAAACTGTGGAAGCCAAAGTTGCAGAATTGCGTAGAAATAGACTCTACAACATTTATGAAGACCTTGAAAAGCCAACGAAAAGAAAAATTATTGAATTAGTTGCAAATATCTTCAAGTGCGATGAAAACGGTCTAAAAATGACGTTCAAATCTGCATTTCGCAAAATTCGCAAAAGATAGAGAATTTTGCTATTACTCTAAAATTTAGATTTTTATCTGAATTTCTTGCCGCACAAACAACTTGTGTGGTTTTTCTTTATCTGAGTATGGAAAACTACACCCACAACAACACTCTAGCCACACCCAAGCGACATTCTTCTATTTGCAAAAGACTTTTATTTGCTATGGTTTCAGCCATAGGACTTCACCAACTACACTTTTTTGGCACAAACAAAAATTTTTCTTTTTCTTTATGAATTTTGCAGTATTTTTTATTCTACGCTCCTGACATTCCAATGATTTTAGCCTAAATTCGGAACACTTTACTTTTTGGCAAAATGACAAAAAATGAAAACAAAGGAAGTTCAGAAAAATTCAAGGAGTTCAGATTATGGATTACAAAAAAGTCGTTATTTATGCAAGAGTTTCAAGCAGAGAACAGGAAAAAGAGGGATTTTCTATTCCTGCACAGTTGAAGTTATTACGGGAATATGCTCAAAAAAATGGTTTCGAAATAGTTCAAGAGTATTCAGACGCTGAAACTGCCAAGAAAGCAGGCAGGACAAACTACAATGCCATGCTTGATTACCTGAAAGCTAATCCCGACACAAGAACAATTCTTGTGGAAAAAACAGACAGATTATATCGTAACTTCAAAGATTATGTTACTCTTGAAGATTACGACCTAGAAGTACATTTGGTAAAAGAGGGTAGCATAATTAGCAAAAATTCCAAATCCCATGACAAATTTATCCATGGGATTAAGGTTCTAATGGCAAAAAATTACATTGACAACCTTTCTGAAGAAATCTCAAAAGGATTGCATGAGGGACTGGAACAAGGGTACTGGCCATTCCAACCTCCATACGGTTACAAAAGAGGTGCGAAAAAATCTCTCTACATTGACCCATTACGAGTAGGTTTTGTTCGTAGGGCATTTGAACTTTTTGCAACTGGTCGCTACTCTCTCCGCAAACTCTCTGAAAAGTTATTTGAGGACGGCTACTATTACCAATCTGAACGTCCGAAGATTACACAGTGCGTTTTAGAAAGTATGCTCAAAAATGTTATTTACACAGGACAAATGCGTTGCAACGGAATTATCTATCAAGGCAAACATCCAGCAATAGTAGGATTTAACCTCTTTAACAAAACACAACAAGCGTTCAAAAAAGTTAGCAAATCCAAAGTCCGCAAAAACTTTCATTTTCTTTATCCGGGATTAGCAAAATGTGAAATTTGCGGATATGCTATGTGTGGTGAAGTTCAGAAAAACAATGTCTATTACCGTTGTTCTCACCATGACCGAACTTGCACAAATACCTCTTACATATCTGAAAAGCAAATGACATCAGCACTCCGCAGACATCTCTCAAGAATTGCCCTAAATGACAAACTATATGAACTTGTCAAAACTTCTCTTACAGAGAGTTTAAGAGATGAACAGCATTACCACAAAACAGAACTCGAAAGACTAAACAAAGAGATTGGGAAAATGTACGGATATTCTAAAAAAGATGTATCTTGACCAGTTGAACAAAGTAATTGACATGGATTTATGGATTACAATCAAAAATGAGTATGAAATCAAGTTGAACAGACTAAATGCAGAATTACAAAGACATCAAAATGCAAATATTGATTATTTGGAAACAGGCATGAAAATTTTAGATGTCTGTCACAAAGCAAGTTTGCCTTACTCTGAACTGAAACCAGAAATGATTGCACAATTAGTATGGCAAAGTTATTCATCTGTTACAGTCAAAGCGAAAAGTGTCAAAGTGAAATTTGCAGAACCATTTGCAACACTTGAAAAACTGGTTAGAGTTGCAAAACAAGGAATAGCAGAATTAGGATATGATGAATTCGCCAAAACACTTGAAAATAGTAAGACAGCATGTCTTAAGGGCATTAAAAAAGAGCCTACAGGCTCTTTTGAATGTGTTTCACCAAGTTCGACTTGTATGAAATGGTGGAACTTCACATACGGTTTAACACTCCAAACTCGCCAAATCGCTTAATTGACTATGTTTCAGGCATGTTGAAATTACGCATTTTTCAAAATCTACGAACAAAAATTTGCCCATGAAAAAACTGTATTCCTGGCCAAATTTTTACTCCTTGACCCATTCAGATATAATATCGCCTTTTTTCGTTATATCATACCTTATATGATGTGTAGCGTCTGGACATGTTGTAATAGAATTATCTTTTAATGCTAATTTTCGAACCAAAAACTCAGAATCTCCAAACACACTTTTTCGGCTTTTATCCTTAAGAATTTTAATTTTAGTTGAATGTGTCATTATTTTTTCTAAAATTTCTGCCTTTGGAATTTTTGCCTTGTTATATGGCGATATAATTATTTCAAAATCTTTACCCCAATTATTCCAAATATCCTCGTTATAAGCTCCATTACTTCCATGATGTGGAGCTTTTAAGAAAACTATATTACTTTTTAATATCGGGAATCTATCATCTTTATAGATTTCATACCAAGATTCATTAACAACATCTCCTCCTAATAGAATTTTTAAATTTCCAAATTCAATAATTAAAGCAACGGAAATAATATTATGAAATGAAGATTCTATAGAGAAATCGCTTTGTAAACCCTGAGAATTACAAGCCTTTTGCAAACATTCATCATATTTTTTATTATATTTTTCTATATCGCTGTTACAAGGAGCTATACAAGTTATCGAAATATCATCATCAATAGCATCTTTACCATATAATTGTTTCCCTATACATAATTGGGAATCAATATTTTTAATCAAATTTTTATTTTTTAAATCTGAAATTTTTTCAAATAATTTTATGAGATAACCAGGCTTTGCTTTAGAAATGTAAGTTGTGCTTGAATTTTGTAAATATCTTTCATCAATTTGTCCAATAAGCTCTGATAATCCCTTTAATTTTCCAAAATGGAATCGACCAAATAAATTAATAGTAATTTGATTTTTATCACAATAATCAAGTAAATCAATTAAATAATGTGTATGGTCATCATGAGGATGAGTCCATACTAAAAATTCAATAAATTTAAGATTTTTGTTTGTGACATAAGATGTAAACCATTTAAAAAAATATTTGCACCCAAAATCTATAATTCCAATTTTATTATTTGGAAATTTTATAAAAATACTTTCACCATTTCCATCTCCGAAAACTCTAATCTCTAGATTAGATGTCATAATTTTCCTCATATGAAGCTATTCTTTTGGCTATCATTTTATCTGCAAGCTTTTCATAAAAATTTTCTGAATATTTTATAAATTCAAATTTCATATTTGAATATTGATTTAATATAACAGAATCATTTTTCTTTAGTGAAAAATCAAATTTATCTATTCCAAAACGATAAGCTTCACTTGTTCCTAGTTCAGTATTTTTAAATACTACAGTAACAACATCGTTATCAATATCGGTAACCAGCCCTTTAAATTGTTCAACCAAATCATTTTGTGTAGCAATTCTCTTCCATGCAATATTTTCTTCTATTGCCTGATTTGTTAAAATATTTGATTTTTCAGTCTCAAATCCTCCATACCAATGTGGAATTAAACCTACATCTAAATAATTAGCTACCATAAAGATCTCCTATAGCTCTTTTTACTCAAAGAATTTATCACCTAGCATATGTCGATATAAATTGTATATTATAGTACTAAAATTATCTAAATCTGTTTCCATATTTGAAGATAACTTACTAGGATTATCTTTAAATACTTGAAAATCGTACATTAAAGATTTAGATTTTCCATCTAAACTTAAAGAAGAACCATTCCGTATTACAATTTTAGTTCCATCTTCCTCTTGAGAAATAATTTCGTTATAGAAATTAGAATGATCTTTCGTAGAAATTCCATTATCTTGTAGCAAATCAAGTTCTTTAATATAATCTTTATTTAGTTTTTGTAGAGTTTCACTATCATAATTTACTCTATTTATTTTACGAACAAAAAGAGCCTTTTTGTTAACTGCAATATCTGTATTAAAAGCACCTGCAACATGAATTAAACAAGAGTAAATCTGTTTAAATTTTTTACTGAAATCTTTAAAATTAGAATAATTCTTACGAGGATTTAAACATTGAAAATCTAACATCTCACTGTTTAGCAATAATTGATATTTCCCTTCTTCATCACTATATATAAAATTTACAGAATTCCTTTCTTCTATAGAAACTTTATTTTTATTTAAGCCCTCATTACTAATCTGTAATTTATGCTCTTTCATAGGACTTACAACACGTTCTGGATATTCTGAAAAGATTTTATTATAAAAAGCTTGCTCTATATCACCAATATTCGGATAAACAAAATTTAGTGCAACTCCTACAAAATCTAAAGTGTTCGTTTGATGTTGGTTTATATCTTCAATATTATATTTTTTTAAAATTTCACTTCTTATTGTCATTTCCTACCCTTATAGATGAATTCTAGCACTTAAAATAAAAATCTCAATAGATATTCTAACCATATTTACTAAAAAAGGCTAATTATTTACATTTGTTTTTAGAACATTTGCCTTATTACTACTACATTTTAATCACAATATAAATTTTTATCATAAGTATTTTTCTTTCAAAATCAATAAAATCTTCTATAAATTTACTTGTTATCACAAGTATAGGAGATTTCTTTATGTACTATTTACCAAATTTAGATGAGCAAACAAGATTGATTATGATTAGTGAATTAGAATCAGACCTTAAAACAGGTTTATTCTATGAGCCAAAATCCCTAACGACAACAGGCATGTTCAAATACAAAAGATTACTGAAAGAATGTTTTGCTACCGGAACACCTGAAACATTGCAACAGAAACTTTCTCAATCAGATTTTAGAGAAAAAGACGACAGAGGTAGAAAAATTCCGTCTAATGTTCGAGAAACTCTTGCATTTAATGATTTCAACCGCTACTACATCAGAGCTATGCTAATGCGTGCGTTAAATGAAAATAGGAAACTTTGTGTGTATCGTGCAAAACAATCTATGCACGAACGTCAACAATCTAAACTTATTATGAATAAAGTTTATTTTGATAAACAAGAAATTAAACAACTTCTTGAATTATGCAGAGATTACCGAAAATTATTCAGCTCAAATACTCAAACAGAACTCTTAAAGCCAAATTCCGGATTAAGTTTAAAATTATTCTAAACCAGGTAAAACTTTTGAAATATAGGCAAAAGATTGTGGAGGAGTAAATTTGGGGTTTTCCTTATATGGATTTATTGGAGCATTAAAAGATTCAAATTCTTTAATTTTTATTGCATATCCTCTTTCTTTTCCTTTAAAATATTCAAAAAAATCATGATGATTTATACCAGCGAACTCACTAAAATTATTCCACAATTTTTGAGGAGTATCTTCTATAATATCTTCAACATATATCTTTCCAACAATCTGTTTTGTTGGAGCTGATTCATACACGAAAATTTCATTTGTTTCTTGTTTAAATATTGCTTTTCTAAATTCGTATAATTTATTACCAGTTTGAATTTCTTTTACATATTTTGGCTTAATTGATAGTAAAACGCCCATCTATATTGTCCTTTATTATTTTTCTGTAATTTTCGTCTGATATTTCGCTAATACTTTGAATTGGCCCTGTAACAATATGTTCTTTTATCATGTCATTATACCGTACAGGTTTTCTAAAATGAAAATGTTGATTGAATAGAAGTACAATAGTTGGAAGTTTACTAATTTCTTCAATATCTTTTTGTGAATATACTGTTCGTTTAGCAGTAAGTTTTTGAATTTTTTCAGCATCGGTTAAATTTCTTTCAACCCTCTCAACTATACCCAAAGTTGTAATCATCATATCGTCTTCCGTACGATAAAATAATAAAATATCACCAACAGAAACTTTACCTGTTGCAGAATGTGAAAGGTATGCTTTTTTTATTGAATTTCCCTCACTATTTGGATGTAAAGTTAATAAAGTTTTTTGTCTAACAGGTCTATAAGAATCATAATCTGGAAATAACATTTTATGATAATGAGGCATTATAGGTACTAAATGTTTCTTAACTTTTATTCCATCATAAAAGCTTGGGTAAAATTTCTTAGATATTTCTGAAATATCAAATTCCTCAATATTAATATCATCCGGTGCAACAATTGCCTTGAAAAAAACTTCTTCATTTCTACTGTTTTTTCCAATTAATTCAAATCCAAAATTATTGATTAAAGGAACCAAATAATCATTTTCTTCTGTAAAATGGGTCAAATAAATATATTTCAAATTATTTTGTATAGCGTAATCTATTGCCATACTAATTAACCTTTCCCCAAGTTTTTTACCTCTTGCAATCTCTGAAACCTTAAATAAGCAAATCTTTAAGATTCTATCAAAATTAACAGGAGGAGTAAAATCAATCTCATTACGTGCTTCTATTTTAGGTATTAACAAGGCATTAATTCTATCTTCATTGTCAATAAAAGTATATACATTTCTATCTTGTTTTATTACTTTATTTGGCCACCAATAAGACGTAAATTCTTGATAATCATGCTTTAGAGTATCAAATATTGAATCCTCCAAATTTACTTCAAATCCTTTTTTCTTACAAAAACTTGGAGTTGAATGAATGTCCGTTTTTAATAGATATTCTGAGAATATTTCAATAGCTTCTCTTGGACTAATTACAGTTTGTAAGCCTAATTTATCTGCCTTGTTCAATAGTTCTTGATCTTCAGTAATCAAATAATCAACGACATTTTTATAAACGCAATATAAAAGTTCATTATCAATATTATCATTTTCACTTTGTGGAGAATCAAATTTTTCACAAAATTCTTTATCATTTTGAGCAAATGGAACTTTTTCTAATTTTACATAAGATTCGATCTTAGAAAGATTAGCTTTCTTCCTTTCAATATTGCCATCTTTCTCAATCTCCTTTATTGATAATGGATGAACAACTCGTTGATATTGCAACTGTTCAATAATCTTATACAATTCTCGAATATGTTCAGGAATTTGATGATAATTTTCTCTAAGTATTAAAATATTAGTGTCTAATAATAATCTCATGCTTTTTATCCTACTATATCTTGCTTATTTTGTAAATAATGTAGCAATTCTTAGCATTTTGGCGCATTTCACTTTTTAGAAAACCTTTCTAAGAAATTTTTGTATTTTATATCTAAACCATTTATCTATATGATGAAATAAATATTTTGAATATGCTATAAAAACAAAAGTATATTTAAGTTTTGTTCAAGAGGATATTTTATGAAGTGTGAATGGGATGAAATTAAGAAAAAATTATTACAAGACAAAAGTAATAAATCTGTTTTACTTGGAAATGGTTTTACAATAGCTTGTGCGAACAACAATAAACTTAGTTCAAAGAAAATAATTGATAATGTACATAAATATTTTAAAAATAGAACTACAACTAAAAACATAACAAATGTTGAAGATTATATTTATGAAGTTGAAAAACAATTCATCAAACAAATCTACAATTTATTACCAATAGAAAAAATAGAAAAAATTCAAAATCTTGATAATATTATTGAATTTCTTAAGATTTTTGATAACTTTTACACATTAAATTATGATCATGTTTTATATCAATTATTGATGATTTTGCGAGATAGAGGAAAGCATACTAATGATGGTTTTGGGAAACAAGATAACCAATTAATCTGGAGTAATGATAAGCCACAGAGTGTATATTACCTACATGGAGCATTTCATTTCATTGTAAAGAATGACAATCAAGTAAAAAAAGTTGAAAGAAGTATAGGGACAAATTTATTTACTAAAATAAAAAAAGAATGGGAAAAAGGAGAAAAATCTCATATAATAATTGCTTCAGATCATAGGACTAAAGAACTTAAAATGTCGTCTGAAAAATATTCTCAATACTTAAATAAATGTTTTAATTCTTTTAAACAAGCTCAAGGGATATTAGTAACAATGGGAGTTTCTTTTTCAAATAGCGATACACATATATTAGAAGCAATAAAAGATAATAAGAATCTAGAAAATGTGTACATTGGTTATTATGAAAAGAAAGAGTTAAAAAGATTAGAGAATTTATTTGAAGCATGTGAAAATATTCACTATTACTCTACAAAAAACTTATTTGATTGTTAACTAGTTTTTTATAACTTCAAGAATTTCCATTCTATCAAGACGAAAAATTCTTTTTGCTTGTCGCATTTCACAAAAAGCAATAACAAACACTAAATTTGGTTCTTTTCGATATTGAGCATTCATAATAAATTCATTATCAGTCATTTGATAGCCTAACTTTATTTCTTCAGGGCGGATTATTCTTATATTTTCCTCTATTCCGGCATGAAACTTATGCGTTTCATATTTTATTTTCAACCTATATTTATGTTTAATAGCTTGAAGTAGAAGAAAACCTTTTTTGAATTTATTTTTCTTTTGGGTATATTGTCCATACTTTGAAGATATATTCTTAGAATTTTCACCAAATACAAAATGGTGTATTTCTTGATGGCAATCTCTACATAGAGGAATTAAATTTCCTAATTCATTTGTTCCACCCTCTCTTATGGGTATTATATGATGTACTTCCACATTTTGCTCACTTCCACACATAGAACAACATCTTCCGTATTTTTCAAATACTTTTTCTCTTGTTTTGAACCATCCTTTTTTATCTTCATCAACAGGAAAATTGCTAACAATTGTAGCTTTTCGTCTTTTAGATTTTACAACAGATTTACTGCAATCTTCTCGATTAAATAAGAATATACAAAATCCCACAATTATCCAAAATATTAATGTACCCATAGAACTCCTTTACGAATACTTCTTAATATCCAATAGATTGCGGGGCATAAGAACCATTTGGATTATAACCATATTGAATTCGCTGTCCTCCAACAGACTGTGGAGCATAAGAACCATTCGGATTGTAGCCATACTGTATTCTTTGTCCCCCAACGGATTGAGGTGCGTAAGAACCATTTGGATTGTATCCATATTGAATTCGTTGTCTCCCAACAGACTGTGGAGCATATGAGCCATCGGGGTTATAGCCATATTGAATTCGTTGTCCTCCAATAGATTGCGGAGCATAAGAACCATCTGGATTATAACCGTATTGTATCCGTTGTCCGTTAATAGATTGTGGAGCATAGGAACCATCGGGGTTATAACCGTACTGAATATTTCCAGCGTAATTTGCTTGTTGGATAAATATATTAAGAATAAAAATTATTCCTAAAACAATTAGCTTTTTAATCATAAAATCTCCTTACCAAAAATAATGATTATATGTACCATTAACGTTAACATTACTATTCACATTTACAGTTCCACGATGATATACATTAGTGTCAACTTGAACATGTTGATTTCTTAACGCATCAGAATAATTATTTAATGCATTTATTTGTTGTTGTTGAAGTCGTTGTTGAGCCTCATACGCAGCTTGTTGTTGTTTTAATCGTTCTTGTTGTTGCTCATATTCTTTTTCTTTTGCAATAATTGAAAGTTCATTATTCACTAATGCAGATAAACAAGCATGTAATTCCGGCTGACTAGAACTACTTAGCATTGTACATCTTTTGTAGCCATTATCAAAGTTATGTTTTTTATTTGCCCAATAAACCACTGTTTGATGGGCAGATGCTATCATATCTCGCATTCCTTTACTATATTTGTTTATAAGTCCTTCTGCATGATACAATTCTTCTGCGGCATTTTCAGCGTCTATATTGCAAATTTGAGACCAGTAGCTATTATATAACTCACCCATTGTTTTCTTTTTTATGCAAATACGACTTTTTATGAGGGATATATCTTTTTTACCATAATCATTTTTAACTTCAAAATTTATAGAATTTGACCTATCTAATAGATTTGCAAACCCATCCCAAGTAGTTTTTGAAACTTTTTCACCATTAACTTTGGTAATTTCATCACCAGCTCGTAATTGAGCTCTTTGTGCTGCAGAATTAGGTTTAACGTATGTTATAAAAATTCTTGGTTTATTGGCACCATTCCAATAAGTGTCAGCAACATACATAAAACCATATTCGTTACTGCAAGTTGTAATATATTCACTTTCATTTTGTTTATTCTGTTCTTGTATAAGTACCAAGCAAGAATCAGTTTCATTACATCCTGTTAAACTTTCTGTATTTCCTGCCAAAGAAGTTCCTAAAAAACTTAATAACAAAATTGTCAATAAAATTCTATTCTTCATAACCATTCCTTTTCAAATTACTTACACTTCTTGATTTTTAAACGGATATTTTTACTTACGACTAAACCTACCTAAAACTTTAACATCAATCAGGTAATATAACAAAATTGTTACAGTCATGATAATAAATAGTCTAAATTTGGCTTGAATATTACACAGATAGCAAAATTTAGTTTTTTCGGTTTTCATGTCGGTGGTTAAAAAAAAGGAGAAATATATGATTACAATAGAAATTTTTAACAATTTCCCAGAGATAGAAATGGACTTAATGATTGCTGTTTATAAAGTTTTCGGGGAAAAAATCACATGGGAAATATTAAAAGTTCTATATTTACATAAAGAAGGATTAACTCAAAAAGATTTTCAAAAACTGATTCCATATAGAAAAGCTTTTTCAAGAATTTTACGAGAAATGGAAATAATTGGTTTAATAATTGGTAAACGGAATTATGCATCTACAAATAGACAAATTATCTACTATTTAAATGATGCTAATTGCAAAGATTATATAAAAAACATTCAGGAAGCAGCTTATTATATATTCAAAAGGAGATATAACAGTTCTGATGAAGATATTATTAATTTGCTACCAAATTACAAATGTAAACAAAATATTAAGTAATTTACGGATTTTGGTAAAATGTAATTTTACTGGGTTTCAGACTATAGAGATAATGAAAAGCCTTATTGTTACGGTATTTCATTATCTTCTTTTTTGTGAAAAATACAAAATTCAAAATTTCTTTTTAGCTAATATGCTTTTATTGCAGAGAGCTAAAAACTCAAAAGTAATGTTGAACTTTGATAATCTAATATGAAAAATGATTTTACTCAAACCTAAAGCCTACTAGGTTTGGTGGTGTTAGAAAGTGTAGGCAGAAAGGGAAAAATTTATGAGTAATTTTATGATTACTGGTACCTTAAAAGGTCTAAAAAAGCAAATCTCTAATAGTGGATACTCTAAAACTTCAGCATTCTTGATTTCCAGAGATTCAAGTCGTAATAAATATCAAAAATATTTTGTTACATTTTGGAGAAACGAAGCGGATGAGATACTCAAAACTTGTTGCATTGGAGATTGTTTAAGAATCACTGGAGTTATCAACTTCAATGACAAAACTAAAAAATATGAGCTAATTGGTCATAAATTTGAAAAAATTCAATGGAATGAGGATGATAAAAGGTTTTTGCCAGTTAGTGTATGCACATAAATAACGGGAGGATAACAAATGACTAAACAAATTTGAAAAAATAGTCTTCGTAATCAAGATACAAGTTGAAGTGATTACGAAAAAGAAGAAATTAAACGGTTATTAAAAATCTTGTTTGCTGATACGATTTCAACTCGTTTAACTTCTTCCCAATCGGAGATTTAATCTCCATTCATAGCTGTTCATAGAACTATGCTATGTCTATGAGCAGTGTAATACAAAAATAACACAAACTCTACTGGCATAGAGTAGAGCTAAAGGAGAAAAAACATGACGATATGTTTAAATTACATGATGTTAGGTGCATACGATTTCGAAATATTAAACGAAATCGGAATTGCACAATCCGTAATGGAAAAGTTGGAAAACAGTAAATTTTTCAACAAAAACGGGGAATTTTTAGAAATTTCCGAAATTAATTCACTAGAAGAAATCAAACTTCTTGTTGATTTACATATTGGAACTATCTTAAATTCATATTCAGAAGAAGATGTTTTAAGTAGCATTTACGAAATTCAACTTCCTGACGAATACATTCCGTTTTCATTACAATTTGCGAGGTATAATGTCTTTCTACATTGGAAGAACAATCTTTTAAATGCAATAATGACAAAACACAATCAAATAGTTGTATCTCCAAGTAGTGAAATTCCAATCGGAACTAACGATATTGTGATTACAATATCAGAAGAATAAGGAGAAATCATCATTAGAACTATCGGAACGCTCAAGTGTACTTGAGCGTTCTTTTTTATCATCAATAGGAGGAAATCAAATGAAGAAAATCGAAAATATAGATAACTGCTTAACATACAGTTATCAAGACAAAAATAATGAAATTATTACCTGTAAAATTGCAAATTATACTATTCAAGGTTTATTCGTAATAAAACTAATAACCAACACTAAAAACACTTACAAGGTTATAGAAAAACTTGTGTTATGAGTGATTAAAGAACAACAACCGCAGAAACGCTACATCAAAATTATTGAGGGAAACGATGAAACAGATTTTAGCACATTTTTTAAGGCTATTCATCATGGAATTGTCGGGCTTTACGAAAACTTCAACAAGCAAAAGTTTTTGCTACTAATTCAAATGCTATATGAAAATTTGAAAAGTATTGAAATTTACACAAATTTTGGTTATCAATCATCTGAAAATTCTTATATTATGGGAAATTCAAAAATTCAAATTGATACCAAAACAATAGAAAAATATCCCAAAATCCCAGATGATTTACAACTTACAGAAGAAGAAAAACTCCAAATTCTCCCTGCAAATGATGTGGTACCCAAACTTGTTATTAGTAATAATCCAAAAGAAGTTCTCAAAGAACTTGCTTTGACGATAATAAAAACTTTTAATGCCCCTATTTATATGGCAATAGCGGTTGTAATCGCAAATTGCTTTTTTGACTTATTTATTTCAAAGGCTCAAGGTTTTCCGTATGTTATATTTTACGGGCAATCGAATGCAGGCAAATCAACTATTATTCATATTTTAGCCGCAATATTCGGCATTACTAACTATACAAAACTTACAAGCGGAACGTCAACAATGGTGGCTTTGCGTGTTCAACTTCAAAAGTTTAATAATTTTGTTGTATTTTTTGAGGAGCTTGATAACAAGCGAATGCTAAATTTTGAGGACTTGGGGAAAGACGCATTTTCGGCTAATCCTAGGAAAAAATCTTCTAAAGATGGAAAAGAAATTGTTATTGAAATCAATACTTCATTTTGTGCAGGAACAAACCATTTCTTTGAAAATATGACTTTTGCAAATTTTTCAAGATGTATTCCAGTAAATTTCAAACGTGAACAGTTTGATTTGAGCAATTTTAAGTATCATTCAGAAGAAAATTTGAAACCTCTTTCTTGTTTTTTACCTGAAATTCTGTATTACAGAAGTAAAATCATTGAGATTTATCATGAACAATACAAAATCGCTCAAAAATATTGCAGTTTTGCTAGAATTTGCAATAACGTTGCAATCGGAATGTCAATTTGGGCTGTAATCAATGATATTTTAGGCGAAGAAATCCTAAATACTGAAACTTTGGCTAAAGAATATCTTGAATATTTTGAACAATACATTGATACAGAACTATCCTATGGAGATGTGTTTTTGGCAGATGTGTATAAGCTATTTAATAAGGAATTGCTTATATATGGCAGAGATTTTCTAATTACTAAAAACAAGTATTTGCGGATAAATCTCACAAAATACTGTGATATTTACAACAGTACAAGTGAATACCGAAAACTAACACCTGCTCAGCTCCGATTAAAATTAGCAAACGACAAACGAGCAGTAAATCTAAATGCAACAGACCTCAAACCTATTGGTAAAGCAATAAAATTTGATATATCTGAGAATGAAACCTTATTAGACATAAAAAATAGAGTATCTTTTAGACCTGAAAATAAGGAGTATGACGATGAATAAGAAAATAATAGCAGATATTTATATAAGATTGTCAAGTAAATCTCAAGAAGATGGGATGTCGAGAGAAACACAAGAAAACGAATGCCGGAAATATTGTGAGGCAAACGGTATTACTGTCAGGAATGTCTATTATGAAAATAAAAGTGCTATGACACCGTATGATAGACCAGTTTTCTATAAAATGATTGCAAATCAACAATCTAAAGATAAGGCAGATGTGATTATTTCATTCTGCATAAATCGTTTAACAAGAAATCAATATGATTTCTACCCAATTGAAGTTCTTGTTGATAAATTCGATACCAAAATAATTTTTGTAAAAGAGAATATGACTATTTCTAAACCTTTCAAATCCCATGAAAAATTCTTAACAAGCATACTTATTGCAAGTGCAGAATTTGAAGTTAAGCACATGAATGAAATTCGTAAAAAGGGGCTTATGGAAAGAGCAAAAACAGGAATTCGACCAAGTAGAGTTCCATTTGGGTACAGAATGCGAAACAAACGAATAGTTATTATTCCAAAAGAAGCAGAAATTGTGCGAAAGGCTTACGAATTGTATTCAACTAATGAATATTCGTTGAGCACACTTTCTGAAAAGCTATTTGAACTAGGTTATGAATATAAATTGCAAAAAAGCAAGAAAATTCAAAAAGCAACTCTTTCACGAATTTTGAAAAACAAGTTTTATACTGGATATTTTGACTTTCCAGATATTGAAACTCCGATAAAAGGGAAGTATAAACCAATAGTCAGTCAAGAATTATTCGATAAAGTTCAAAAGGTTCTCAAAACTTCAGCAAATGAAAAACAACAAAAACATTGTTTTCTTTATTCAAACTTACTAAGACTTCAAGAAACAGGAAAAATTATGACTGGAGAAATCAAAAAAGGTCGATATATCTATTATACGGCTTTTGATAACAACAAAATTCGGCATTCAGTTAATGAAACAATTGTTACGGATTTTGTGTTGAATTATCTCAAAGAAATTCGGCTAAACTTAATTCCAAATGAGATTGTTAAAGAAGTTTTAAAAGAAGAATTAAAGCCCATAAAACAAAAATATTCTAACCTAAAACGGAATGTTAGTCGTAAGTACCACAAGGAACTACAATTAAACGACTTCATCGAGGAAAACGGTATAGATGATGAGGATTTCATCGCCGCAAATCAGGAAGATATTGACAATAAGTACAATAACCTGACCGAAAAAATTTCAAAAACCAAACAAAAAATCCAATATTTGGAGTCAAAATGCAACGAAATTTCCCAAAAACGACTTTACGACTCCTTTATTAACCTAAATATGGAAAATCAAAGAGAAATTCTTAAACTCATTACGAATAAATTTGAACTTCAAGGCGATAAAGTCAAAATTACATTCAAACCAACTTTTCGAAAAATCCGTAAAAGATAATTAGTCATAAATTCCTTTTTTTGAATGTACCCGCACATTTTCATGTGCGGGTTTTCTTTTGCATTTCTTAATATTTTAATTTCGATTTCATAGAATCTTAAAATCTTTTGTAGATTATTTCCCCAGAATATTTTATTGGGAAGTCGTATGACAAGCCTACTTTACTTTTTGCCAAAATGAGTAAAAATAAAAACATACAAGTTCGGAAATTTTAAGGAGTTCAGATTATGCAAAACAAACAAGCGGTTATTTATGCACGTGTATCTAGCAGAGAACAAGAACGTGAGGGATTTTCTATTCCAGCACAGTTAAAATTGCTCAAAGAATACGCACTAAAAAACGGATTTCAAATTGTCAACGAATATTCCGACGCTGAAACCGCCAAGAAGGTAGGTCGAACTAATTATAATGCCATGTTAGCTTTTCTAAAAGAAAACCCTGAAATAAAGACCGTACTTGTAGAAAAAACAGATAGATTATATCGTAACTTCAAAGATTATGTTACTCTTGAAGATTACGACTTAGAAGTTCATCTAGTGAAAGAAGGTAGCATTATTAGCAAAAATTCCAAATCCCATGACAAATTTATCCATGGGATTAAGGTTCTAATGGCAAAAAATTACATTGACAACCTTTCAGAAGAAATCTCAAAAGGATTACATGAGGGACTAGAACAGGGTTATTGGCCATTTCAACCGCCTTATGGATATTTGAGAGGAGGAAAAAAGAATTTAATCATAGATAAATCAAGAATTTTATTCATTCGCAGAGCCTTTGAATTATTTGCAACCGGAAAATTTTCACTTAGAAAATTATGCGAAGAACTTTTTATTGAGGGATATTACTACAAAACTGAAAGACCTAAAATAACTCAATGTGTACTTGAATCAATGCTAAAAAATGTTATCTATGTTGGTCAAATGAATTGTAACGGCATTATTTACCAAGGCAAGCACCCTGCAATAATTTCAAGAGAGATTTTTGACAAAGCACAATTAGCTTTTCATAAAGTGGATAAGTCCAAAGTTCGTAAAAATTTCGATTTCCTATATCCGGGAATAGTAAAATGTGGAGTTTGCGGATATTCATTCTGTGGAGAAAGACAGAAAAAGCACAACATTTATTACCGCTGTTCTCATTTCGACAGGAGTTGCCCTAATACTTGTTATATTTCTGAAAAACATCTTACTCAATCTTTCCGCATGCACTTAAAACGCATTGGATTAGACGAGGATTTATATGAATTGGTAAAATATTCTCTCAAAGAATGTTTGGGCGATGAGCAGGAGTATCACAAAACAGAAGTAACAAGAATTACATCTGAAATTGAACAATGCAAAGAAATTCTAAAAAAGATGTATCTTGACCAAGTAAATAATGTTCTTGACTATAACATGTGGATAAATCTAAAAAACGAATATGAGGTAAAATTAAACCGATTAAGTGCAGAATACCAAAAACACCTCTATGCTAATACAAATTTCTTAGATACAGGACTGAAAAGCCTTGATTTGTGCCGAAAAGCAAGCTTACCAGCTACCGAACTTTCAGCAGAAGAAGTAGCGAATATTATTAGAGAAACATATCTGTCTGCTACAGCAAAAGACAAAAGGGTTAAAGTTGTCTTTAAAGAACCGTTTGCGACTATTGAAAATCTCGTAAAACTTGCTAAAAAAGAGATTGCGGAAGTTGGTTTCGTTGAATTCAAGTCAGCAATAATTTCTTCAAAGGATAAATGTATCGAAAGCATTAAAAAAGAGCCCGTAGGCTCTGATTTTAATTGTTCTAGTTGTTTTAAATGGTGGAGGATAGGAGATTCGAACTCCTGACCCCCTGCGTGCAAAGCAGGTGCTCTACCAGCTGAGCTAATCCCCCATTGGCTCTCGCCGTTGGTGTTTTGCTTTCGCTCCACAAGTTTTATTATACATGAGGAATTTTTTTTGTAAAGGGGTAAATCAAAAATATTTTTATCTGTTTATTTTTCACTCGTCAAAACCTTTGCACCAAATAAAATAATTAAACCAAAGGTGACAAGATTTCTCTTGCCACCTTTAATTTTTTTAAATATTCACATCAACTACTTACAACCAAGTGGTAATGAAATATCTTTTGCTTGCTTAAACTCTATTACAGCTTGTGCTGCAGCAAGTCTTGCTTGCGGAACTCTGAATGGAGAACATGATACATAGTTCAAACCGATTCTATGGCAGAATTTAACTGATGCAGGATCTCCACCGTGTTCACCGCAAATACCACGTTTCAAGTGCGGACGAACTTTCAAAGCTTTATCAAGAGCAATTTTCATCAACTGACCCACACCTTCTTGATCAAGTGTTTGGAATGGGTTGGCAGGTAGAATTTTTTGCTCAACATAGTTTTGCAAGAATTTACCCTCTGCATCATCTCTTGAATAACCAAATGTCATTTGAGTCAAATCATTTGTACCAAATGAGAAGAATTCTGCGTGTTCGGCAATTTGATCAGCAGTCAAAGCTGCACGAGGAATTTCAATCATTGTTCCAAACATATAATCAACTCTTACCTCTTTTTCGTCCATAACTTCATTGGCTACTCGTTCTAATACACCTTTAACCGTTTTAAGTTCATTAACATGACCGACAAGAGGAATCATTACTTCGGGTTTCACATCTAAGCCCTCTTTTTTCAAATCGCAAGCAGCACTGAAAATTGCACGAACTTGCATTTCGTTAATTTCCGGATAAGTCAAGCCTAAACGACAACCTCTCAAGCCCATCATAGGATTAGATTCAGACATTGTTTCAACAATGTTTAAAAGTTTTTCGTCTTCGGCATAATCTTCACCTTTAGCTTTTTTCGTCGCAACTTTTGCAATCAATTCTTCTTTATCAGGCAAGAATTCATGTAAAGGCGGATCAAGAAGTCTGATTGTCATTGATTTTTCGCCCAAAGCTTTGAACATTGCATAGAAATCAGAATACTGCATAGGTAAAAGTTTTGACAAAGCTTCTTTTCTAGCCTCTGGGGTTCCTGCAATAATCATCTTCTGTACCCAAGGAAGTCTTTCCGGATCCATAAACATGTGTTCTGTTCTACAAAGACCAACACCCTCGGCGCCAAGTTCAAGGGCTTTTGCAACATCAGCCGGAGTATCAGCATTGGCTCTAACGCCCAAAAGCTTAATTCCGTCAACCCAAGTGAACAACTTGTTGAAATTTTCGTCCATAGTTGGAGGAACTAAATGAATTGCTCCGTCCATAACTTCACCGGTACCACCATCAAGAGAAATAATATCATCTTTGCGATAAACTGTCCCATCTCCTGCTGTTAAAGTTTCATTTTTAAGATCTATAGATAAATCTTCACAACCTGCAACACAAGGTTTGCCCATACCTTTAGCAACAACAGCCGCATGAGATGTCATTCCGCCTCTTAATGTAAGAACACCTTGAGATTCAATCATACCGTGAATATCGTCAGGACAAGTTTCAATTCTTACCAAGATAATTTTTTCACCATTTTTACCTCGTTCGGCTGCTTCTTCAGTATCAAAAACAATTTTTCCAACGGCAGCCCCAGGAGATGCCGCAAGACCTTGTGCAATTTTATGAGCTTCTTTTTTAGCTTTAGGGTCAAAGTCCGGCAATAGAACTTGGTACAATTGATTTGCATCAACTAGTTCAACTGCTCTTTCCTTATCAATAATACCCTCTTCACACATTTCTACCGCAATCCTTACAGATGCTTTTGCAGTTCTTTTACCGTTACGAGTTTGCAAAATCCACAATTTACCTCTTTCGATTGTGAATTCCATATCTTGAACATCTTTATAACCTTTTTCAAGCTTCTTGGCAATATCAACATACTGTTTATAAAGTTCAGGCATTTCGTGTTCCAACTCTGCAATAGGTTTTGGTGTTCTAATACCTGCAACAACGTCTTCACCTTGCGCATTAGTCAAATATTCACCATAAAATTTATTTTCACCAGTTGAAGGGTTTCTCGTGAAAGATACCCCCGTTGCGCAATCATCACCCATATTACCAAATACCATTGTTTGAACATTTACGGCTGTACCATAGTTGTGGTCAATTTTGTAGTGTTCTCTATATGCAACCGCACGAGGAATATTCCAAGAACGGAATACCGCCTCAATTGCTTCTTCCAATTGGATATATGGGTTTTGTGGAAATTCTTTTCCTGTTTCTTGTTTAATCAAAGCCTTATATGGTTCGATTAAAGATTTCCAATCTTCTGCAGATAATTCGGTATCAGATTTGTAGCCCTTTTCGTCTTTAATTTTATCTAAGTAATCTTCAAATTTTTGTCTATCAATTTCCCACGCAACAGAACCAAACATTGTTAAAAATCTACGGTAACTGTCATAGCAGAAACGAGGATTGTTAGTCAATTTAATCATTGCTTCAACAGTTTGGTCATTCAAGCCAAGGTTCAGAATAGTTTCCATCATACCCGGCATAGAAAGTCTTGCACCCGAACGAACAGAAACAAGAAGCGGATTTTCAGCATCGCCGAATTTTTTACCTGCTTGAGTTTCAACATCTTTTAATGCCGCTTTTACTTCGTCCATAAGACCTTGAGGCATTTTATTTCCATGATTGATATAGTCCATACAAGTTTCTGTCGTGATAGTAAGCCCCGGAGGAACAGGGAGTCCAAGATTTGTCATTTCGGCTAAATTTGCACCTTTACCACCCAATAAATTGCGCATAGATGCATTTCCATCTTTAAAGAGCCATACACGTTTTTCTGCCATAATTTTTCTCCTTTAAAAAAAACATAATAAACACTTACTAAATAATACAGAGATTATAACATAAAAACTTAAAAATAAATATTTTTAATTTAAAAATTTAAACAAAATAAAATTCCGGATTTTCTTTAAAAATTTCCATATATTTTTTTATTGAATAATTATTATATTCCGGATATTTCTTTGAAAAACACTTATCCATTTCAAAAATTGAACTAAATCCTAATTTTTTTGAAAGCGAACCAATATAAGAAACCATACTATTTCTTACTAAAACATTAACCCCGTCATAATCTGCCGAACATTTTTTCAGAAGAGTTTTGTGACCAAAATCGTTCAATTTTACAGACAGGTATTCCAGTTTTGCAATTGCATTATCGTAAATTTTTTCATTATTTTTGCCAAGAGATTTATCAAACTCTTTTGACAACCTAACTCTATCTATCATAAACCCAATATCTTTCACAGTATTATATGGAGATGCCGCATTGAATATATTTTTAATGTCTTCGAGTTTTAGTTCTGAAAAATCCCTCGTTTTTACTGTTCGCCAATATATATTTCCTTGGAATGGTTCGTCCAAAAATTCCGGAAATACTTGCGGTTTCAATTCATCTTTAGTTAATTTCGAAAATTTATCAAGGTTAAAATTATTTGCATAAACAGGTTTAAAATCACCAGATAATTTCAAAATTCGCTTAACTCTTTCAAAAGATTCATTCATCAACGCAGATTTAGCACCAAAAACCTCTTTTCTGCAGTCAAGTATAACTTTTGCCATTTCAACAGATTGAGAAGCAACAACACCATGGAGTTTTTTTGATTGAATTCTCTTCATTTCAGAATACGCAGAACCAGCTAATCCCGATAACGCATTACAAGACTCTTCTACTAAATCGGAATGTTTACCATCTTTAAATGGGGGAATAATAGTTAAATCCCCACACAAAACATTCTTTTCTGAACGTTTTGCATTTAAAATATCTTTAGCTTTTAAAACAGATCTACTTAAAATAACATGGAACGAATCAAACGGAGTAGCACCCGCCTTTAGGGAATCATCATAAACTTTTCTTATATCATTAAAAGATGCATCAGTAAATTTCAAAACAGATTTTACATCTGGCAAAAATTTAATAGAATCAACATGTTTCCCTAACTCAAAGTTCCTTGCTCTTCGATAATCAAGAATATATTGAGATGGTTTGTCAAAAGAAGAATCAATCACATCAGAAGCAAATTTTGAAAAATCTTGAACACTCTTTTCAATTTGATAACATCTGTCTTTAACCATAGCTTTGTATAATTTAACTTGGCTTGGTCTTTTTACTCCATAATAAATTAAAAGTCCTCCACCGGCAATCATAGATAATGGTAACAATGATTTGTAGTTCTTTTTGGATTGTTGTTCAAATTCAGGTTGATTTACATTGTCTGTCGTTACTTTTGTAGAAACAACAGGAGCGAGAACAGGTATATTGGTAATTTTTTCTGTAATTAAACTCACCATAAAAAGACCATATTTTTTAATACATTATATTAATACACAAGATAAATTTTTTTGCTACAAAAGGCGGCTAAATTATAAATTTTAGCCGCCTTTATTACAATTTTGTTACACAAAAATTTTATTTACACATCAGGTAATGTGCCTTTAACTTCTGCGATTTCGTCACTTTCTAAATTAAAAATACTATGCAATGCTTTAACTGCATTTTGTGCATCATCTTTATTTATCAAACAGCTAATTTTAATTTCACTGGTTGAAATCATTCTGATATTAATACCATTATCAGCTAATGTTTGGAACATTGTTGATGCAATCCCAGGTCTATCAATCATGCCTGCACCAATAATTGAAACTTTCGCAATATTATCATCAATTTTTATATCTGCAGCATTCAATTTTGCTTTAACTTTTTCTAATACCTCCATAGCTCTTGGCAAGTCATCACTGTTGATTGTAAAAGCAATATCGTTAGTGTTAGAAGTTTTTCTTGCATAAGATTGAATAATCATATCAACTGAAACATTTTCTTTTGCTAAACTGCCAAATAATGTTGCAGCTTCCCCCGGAGTATCCGGAATATCACAAACAACAACTCTAACTTGTGATAAATCAGCAGCAACCCCTGCTACAGGTTTATTTATTTCCATTTTTTCAACTCCTAAAATCAATGTACCCATATTATCTAATTTAAAACTGCTACGAACCCTCAATGGTACTGAATATTGTTTTGCAGTTTCAACACTACGAGGGTGAAGAACGTTTGCACCTGCATGAGCGAGTTCAAGCATCTCTTCATAAGAAATCTCTTCAAGCCTTGATGCATTAGGAACGACTCTCGGGTCTGTCGTATAAACCCCCTCAACATCAGTGTAAATATCACATCTTTCTGCATTCAAAGCCACAGCCAAAGCAACAGCAGAAGTATCAGACCCCCCTCTACCTAGAGTTGTAATTTCTCCATCTTCTGTTACCCCTTGGAAACCTGCAACTACAATAATATTACCCTCATCAAGGTTTTTTCTTAATTTATCAGTTTTAATATCAATAATTCTTGCTTTAGAGTGAACATTTTCTGTCAAGATTCCAATTTGTGTCGCATTAAAGCTTACAGCCTTATAACCTTGAGCTTGAATTGCCATTGTCAAAAGCGCAATTGAAACACATTCTCCGGTTGACAATAGCATATCCATTTCTCTTGCAGACGGATTTGAATTTAAATCTTTTGCCATTTTAACAAGATGATCAGTTGTATGCCCCATAGCAGAAACTACTACGACAACATCATTGCCATTATTCTTTTCTCTGATAACCGTCTTGGCTACATTTTTAATTTTATCGGTATCTGCAACAGATGTCCCACCAAATTTTTGTACAATTACTTTTTTCAATTTATTTGTTTCCCTGTATATCTTTTAAAATATTTTCAAGCTCTTGTTTTTGTTCCGGATACTGTAAATTCCCTAAATCTTGAGCTTTTTGCGCAACAGAAATTGCTTCCTTTATATTATATTCACAAAGGTTTTTCTTGACAAGAGTGTAAAGGGTCAAAAACAACAAATTTAACACTTTTGCATTATTTTTATCAAGTCGTTCAGCTCTTCTTAATTTCCTTTGAGCATCTGCAAAATCTCCCGTTTCAATTAACCACTCGGAATAATCAATAAAACCCTCAATATAATCGGGATTTTCAGTAATAAATTTTTCATAATTTTCTCGAACTTTATAATTATCGCCCATATTTTTATATGAACGAGCAAGATTGTAATAATTAAAAGTCTGTTTAGGTTCAGTTCTCAAAGCTTTTTTGAAACTTTCAATTGCATCTTGAATTTTTCCCGAACTCATTTCTTCTAAGCCAATAGCCTCTTGAATATATGAACTTTGTCCATTTTTCTCTTTCAACTCATCTAACAATAAGAAATCCTTATTATAAGCTTTAACTAAAGCAAGTCCCAACTTTGGTTCAATAGACTCTGAATCTTTTTCAATTGAAATTGAAAATTGTTCCCCCGCTTTTTCAAACTCAAAAAACCTTAAATATCCTCTACCCCAAATATCGTGTAACAACGCACAATCTAAACCATTATCAATTGCTTTCTGGAAAATATTATCCATTTTTGTTTTATCTTTTTGTAAAGAATAAATATTTCCCAACAACAAATAAGCAGGGAGCATTTGTTTATTTATTTCAATAGATTTTAGTGCAAATTTTTCAGCTTCTTTGTAATCAGATTTTAAGAATTTCAAATTCGCATACTCATAAGTTGAACTTTCATTCGGTGCAACTTTTGCAAGAAACTGCAATTTCATTTCAGCAGAATCATAATCGTGCAAATTAACTTCCATAATTGCAGAAAGCAAAATCGCAGTATAGTTATATTTACTAATTTGTGATGCTGTTTGGAACTTGTCACGAGCTAAAGCATATTTTTTTTGCTTCATCAAAGCCATACCCCAACCGGTATAAATATCCGTATTGAAAGGAGTAACTTTATCCCCTTGTTCAAATGCAAAAATAGCTTCCGACAGTTTTTTACAATTCAAAAGACTCATTCCAAGCCTTAACCAAATTTCTTTATCTGTTGGATTTAATTTTGAAGATTTTTGATAATAATTAACAGCTTCTTCAAACTTGTAACGTTGTTCATAAATCTTACCCAAATATTTGAAAATCATTGAATCTTGCTCTGAAATATCTAAGGCCTTTTTCAAAACAGTCTCAGCTTCTTCAAACTTTTTTTCTCGAATAAGTTTCTTTGCCTTGTTCACACACGCAACAGTAGGAAGTGATTGAATAATTGAATCACTTTTGTAATCCTCAACTACATGATTTAAGTCTTTTATATTTTCAAAAATATTTTTTATCCAACTAAACAATCTACAACCTCTCGAAATGCACCATTACCAGCTTCATTTTTTGTAATTTGAATACCCTTAATTGCTTTAACTTTATCTACGGCATGTGGAACAGTAATTTTATACTTTGCAAATTCTAAACATTCCACATCGTTGATATCATCACCAATATAAACAAATTCATCTAAAGATAAGTTATATTTTTCTACAATATTTTTTAAAACATCTATTTTTTTTCTAATATTTTGATGAATTTCTACAATTCCGAATTTCTTTGCCATTGTTTGAATTGCGGCATTTCCCTCTCCGGAGATAATTGAAATTTCGTAACTGTTTTTCTTTAAAATAGAAAACCCCATAACGTCTTTAAAATTTAATTTTCTAGACATTGAAAAATCATCGTTGATATAAACGCAATTATCCGTTACAACCCCATCAAAGTCTGTAACAACCATTTTTATTGAGTTTGGTAACTTTATCCCTGACATTTTATCCTAACACTTAACAAACTTCTAACTATCTGCTATAATTATAACACAATTCTTGCTAAATAAGGAAATTGAGAGTAAAAAAGTAATAAATGTTTTCATATTTTTATATCATAAATATTTGTGTAATTATTGTTTTTATATGCTTGTTTTTTATCACAAGAAAAACAAACAAACGTTGGTCAAAAATAAATGATTACCTTGGAAAAGTTACAACCACAGTTGATTCCATTCGTTATGGGAATTTATCAACTAAGATTGAAAAAATTGAACACCCAACATATCAAAACGTTACAGATAGTATCAACAGAATGGTTGAAACCTTAAACGATAGAGAAAAAATGATTATTGAATATCAAGCAGAACTTATGCGACAAAATAAATTGCTTGAATCTGTAATCAATTCACTTTCAGATGGAATTTTAATCATTAACGAAAAATTTGATATCCTGAGAGCCACACCAAAAATTTTAAAATGGTTTGGGATTAAAGGAAAAGATATTATAGGGAAAAATGTTTTTGAATTCATTCAACTTGCAAACGATAATTCAAAAATTGATAAACTTAACAATATGGAAGTTTTTATCAAGCATACCCCAACAAACAATTTTATAATCAATTCTCAGCCACTATCATCAATTGAGAAGAAAAGATACGTCTTGATTATCAAAGATATCACAACCGAAAAAGAAATCGAAACACTAAAAGAAGACTTCGTTGCAACTCTAACTCACGACCTTAAAGTGCCAATTGTTGCAGCTGCAAATATGATTGACTTGTTTTTGGCTCACAAATTCGGAGATATTTCAACAAAGCAAGAATTTGCACTAAATAGTATGAAAGCTTCAAACAAAGAACTTTTAGACCTTGTTCAAATCCTACTTGAAACTTACAAAATCAAAGAAAAAGGGATTACACTTTGCAAGGAAAACATAGAGATTAATTCCTTTGTTAAATCAATAGTAGATGAGATGCAAAGTATCGCAAATGATGCAAAAATAGAAATTCACTTTACTCCGGATAAAACAAACCACACAATTGCAGCCGACCCAATACAAATGCAAAGAGTAGTGAAAAACTTAATTTCTAACGCAATTGACCACAGCAACACCCAAAAAGCTATTGAAATTAAAATCAGCACAGTCCCAAAATTCATCACAATATCAGTAATTGATTTTGGTCAAGGAATACCGAAAGATGAAATTAAAATGATTTTCAACAAATACTATTCCGCAGCGAAAAAATTAAGAAAAGTTGGAACGGGATTAGGTTTATACTTATCCCAACAGATTGCAGAAGCCCATGGTGGAGAAATTACTGTTCAAAGTGAAGAGAACGTAAGGACAGAATTCTGCGTAAAAATACCGGAATAAATTATTACAAAATATTCAAATAGGTGAAAAGTTAAATTTTTAGTATATAATATTAAGTAAATATAGGAGGAACAATGGAAAATATAATATCAAATCATGATAATAATAACCAAAGATCAAATATAAACCCTACCCGTATTAAAGTTGTCGGTGTTGGTGGTGGCGGCGGGAATGCCGTAAACAGAATGATTAAGGCAAAACTTGCAGGTGTTGAATTCTGGATTATGAACACAGATTTACAGGTTTTGACTTATAGTAATGTTCCAAACAAATTACAACTCGGAACAGCAACTACAAAAGGTTTAGGTTCTGGTGGCGATCCATCAACAGGTGAAAAAGCAGCTATTGAAGTTAAAGATGATATTACAAAAGCTCTTGACGGCGCTGATATGGTATTCATCACTGCCGGTATGGGAGGAGGAACAGGTACAGGTGCGGCTCCAATTGTTGCACAAGTTGCTAGAGATTTAGGCATTTTGACTATAGCTTTCGTTACAAAACCGTTCACTTGGGAAGGTAAAAAAAGAATGGCTCAAGCAGAAGCAGGTATTGAAAAGCTTAAAAAATATGTTGATGCAATTCTTGTTGTTCCTAATGATAAATTACTTCAAGTTGTTGAACGTGCAGTTGGGGTAAGAGAAGCATTCTGTGTAACAGATGAAGTTTTATACAGAGGAATTCAAGGTCTTTCTGATATCATAACTATTCCGGGTATGATTAACATTGACTTTGCAGATGTAAGAAAAGTCGTTAAAGATTCTGGTACCGCATTGATGGGTATTGGTAGAGCACAAGGCGAAGGTAGAGCTGTTAAAGCTGCTGAAATGGCTATCAATTCTCAATTATTAGAATCTTCAATTGATGGTGCATCAGGTATTATTGTAAATATCACCGGTAGCTCAAATATGACATTGTACGAAATCAACGATGCAACCTCTGTTATCAACAATGTTGTTAATGAAGATGCTGATGTTATTATCGGTACTGCTATCAATGAAGCATTCCAAAATGAAATTCAAATTACTGTTATTGCAACCGGTTTTGCTGAAAAATCAACTCAAGGTCCACAATTATCTGCGGCTGAATATTTCCAAGGGAAAACAAGTTCAACAACATCTCAAAGTTCTTCTTCAAACTTTGGATTTCCACAAATGCAACCAATGCATTTAGATGTTCCTGATTTTTTGAAGAAAAATTAAAAAATAAAAATTATATTATTTAGAAAAAAGAGTAAGTTCGCTATTAGAACTTACTCTTTTATTTATATAAATCTATTATTCAGCAAAAATCACAGAATTATTTTTTGTTGACATCATTTTATCCTTGTAATCAGCAACTTTATCTAGTTCCGCAATATACTTCTTACGAAGTTCTTCCATTGGAGAATTTTCAGGTAATTCTATCATTTTCATTAATTTTTCCACTTTTTGAACCGTATGAGCATATTCTTGTAGACCATTAACTTCACTTGCAATACTTTCAGTGATATCACTATTTAATTGTTGCATATAATATTCAAGAATTTCTGATTTTGGTTTAGTCGGATTTTGCTTCATAAATTCAATTGCAGTATCAAAATCTTTTTGAATTACTTTGAGTGAAGCTCTGTAATTAGTATTCTTGCCCTTTCTAATTATATTGTCTTCTGCTTGTTTGATTAGTTCCTCATAATTAGGAGCATCATCAATATTTTCAAGTAATTTATCGACTTCTTGTCTTGCCCAAACTATTTGTTTTGAAGTACTTTGCAATATACTTGTAACACGTTTAATTCCTTTGCGCATTGCATCAAAATCTGTTGTTCTACTAGCTATTTCAATAAATTTATCTGATAATCCTAACTGTTCTAAAAACATTTTAGCCGTGCCAAAATCAGAAATACTTGTTAGAACACCAATAATTTTATCCATTCCAAGTTCTGAATCAAAAGAAACAGACCTACCATCAGTCAAATCTAATTTTGATTTTGAAAATTCATCTTTTACCACATTTAAACTACCATTTTTAGCACTTTTCATTAATGCATACTGAATATCTTGAAGATTTGTAATTGATAACATAGCTTTAAGATTATATCTATAATTTTCTTTCTGCATTTCAAATTCTCGCATAGCAGTAACTGCAGCCTCACCTTTCAAATCTCCGCCCTCAGGTTTGGCATCTTTTGCATTTAATAATAAGAACTTATTGAGAAGTCCCTCTGGAGATTCAGAAATTTGGTGTTTAATCACATAATCACAGAACTGAGTTCTTAAGCCTTCCACGTGAGCCTCAGTATTGACCTTGTTATCGCTATTTGCATTAAATCTCACAATTGAAGAAACCCATTTATTAAATAATTCTGTAGCTTTTTTCTGATATTTAGGTTCAACTAATGAAGAAATAAGTGCTGTTCGCTTAGTATTTATTACTTTATGAACAGATTTAATAGCTTCATCAACAGACATTCCTGATGTTGTAGTCAAATAAGGAGCAATAGCCGCCCACATTAAATCAGAAGTATCATTAAATTCTTTTACGGTTGAACCATTTTGAATTGTATCTTCAATAGCATTCAAAAGATCAGTAATAGAAACATCTTCTTTATTTAATTCTTGGAATTTTTGCATATCATCAATAATTTTAGCCTTTTGACGAGTCGTCAAAACATGATTTGGTTCATATTTTGCAAGTTTTCTTTGCATATCTTTAATCAAATCAGCAGATTGTGACATAACCTTAAATACATTAATAGAACTCATATCATCAAAAATTCCATCAAAGAAAGTATCTAACTTTTCATCAAAAGAATAAACATAGTCTATTTTTGGATAAGATGGAAAGGCTTGATACTTATCAAATCCATCTTGTTTATATCTATTATATAATTTTCCAATGTTTAAAGTCTTCAACGACCAATAAAATTCTGAATAAATATCATCAAATGTTCTGACTCCATTTACATAATTTGCACCATGGCAAACTCTTTTAAATTTATCATAATCATAAGATGGTGTTGTCTTGCTAAGTTGAACACCTTCTGCATATTCATTATTATAAATGATATTATATAGAGAATTTAGAGTTTTTTCATTTCTTGCCCTAACCTCTTTCAGTACATCATAACCTGAGATATTTTTTATACCCAAATCATTATCACTAATTTTAGAATTATACAATCTATCAAACTCTTCAGTTGTCATATTTCTAAGGTCATTAAAAATTTGAACAAATTCTTCATCAGTTGTCGGGTCAAAAACTCTATCAATCCAATTTTCTATACTTTTCAAATTTCCAGAAGAGAAAGATACTCCTTTAAAGTCTTCTAAAGTAAACTTCATATTCTCTTTTAAAATAGTTTTTATATCTTTTGCAACTTCTTTTGACACTTCCTGCTTATTAGGGAATTTTTTAACCTTGGAATTAAAACTTGCCTCAAAAGCATCTGCCATCAAATCAATTGTATGTTCTAAACTTCCATCAAAGTTTTTTGAATTCGGCTTTTTCATGGCATTTACTAGTTGCAATTTCAATAAACCGGAAATTTTAACATTATTATCTTTTTCAACTTTTTCAAGAAGATCTACAATCTGAGATCGAGAACTTTCTGCTCCATATTTTGCGACATCAATATCTTTTGCAAATGTGTAATTGAAATTCTTACGCGCTTCTTTCCTAACGTTATCTTTCATTTTCAAAATATCAGAAAAATTGTCAGCCTTTAAAAATTGTTTTGTATCCGGAATATCTGAATAAGATCTCAATATAGCAGCTTTTTCTAATGTAACTTTTAATGGATCGTTTTTAGAAATTTCTTTATACTGATCAAGAGAAGTTATTCCTTTTGATAAATACTTATCCCCGTTTATACGTTCAAGGATTTTATCATAAATAATATCAGTAGAATGAGAAGAAGAATCAACTTTCTTCATCGCAGCTTTAAGTTCTGCTGTTGTCATTCCATTAGCATATTTTTCAATATCTTCAATCCAATGTATCGGCGAAATTGTTAAATTTTGTCTTAATGTTGTAACTGTTGAACGAGCATTTGGATATTTCCCAGGAAGTACCATATCATAGAACAAAGGAAAATCAAATTCATCTGCATCGCTCTTATTTAATTTTTTATATGCTTTAGATGGAATATTTTTAGGTACAAATTTACCGGATACCTCAAGAATATTATCTGCAATTTTACCATTTCGATAATTTTCATCTGTAATATACCCTAATTTACCACCATACCCATTGCTGTAATCCGTTCTCAACATGCCATTATCATCTACCCAGGTATTTTCATGTTCAATTGCAGCCCAAGTATTATCATGCACCATTACATCTTTAGTAACAGTTTTACCATTTTGATTTACATTTACCGGTTTTACGTCAACAACATATTGAGCATGACCTGCAGGTTCATCTTCCAATACAGATGTAGAAGAAATACCAGAATATGGAGATTCTTTAATTTTTGCTAATGCTAATCTTCCATCATGTTCCAGATAGTACGGTCTATCTGTCATGTGTTGAATTATTTTAATTTGTTGACGACCGTTTAAACCGCTATGACCTTCACCTGCATTCCAGCTAGTACCAACTTTAACACCTATCTGTCTATTTAGTTCTTCTAGCGGTTCTTTTATTTCATTATATTGATTTTTAAATTTTCTATTTACAGATGCATACCAATTATTTATGTTGCTTTCATAATTTTTAAGAAGTCTTTTTTCATATGGAGTAAAAGATGTAAGTTCTGATGGAAGATCCTTTGCTTTAACCCTTCCACTAATCTCCAATCTAGCACGTTCTTTTTCAATTGCGTCAAATTTATTTTGGAACATTCGCAATTCTTTTTCTGTTGGAATTTCACCCCAGTTTTCTAATTTTTTCATAATTACATCTTTAGCACTTATAGAATTTAAGATAGTTCCATCTTCGTCTACAACTTTTAATGCACTTTGAAAATTTGTAACAAGTTGTGCTACATTATTATATTCTTTAATGATATTATCATATACTTGAGCGGTTTGTTCCAGTGGAGCATCAACAGGAAGACCATGTAACATATTAAATCCTTGAATAATTTTTGGATTTTGTTCCTCAAACATCATGTCATACAATTGAGCAGCATTTGATTTGAAATCACGGAATTGAGAAATATGTCCGGTTTTCTCATAAATTTCATGATATTGCTCTTCTGAACAATTATCTGATTTTAACACATTTACATATTGTTTTAACATATCAACGACAAGAGTTTTATTTGGTTTGACACCCATTCTATCAGCCATTTGAGTCATCAAATCTTTATTATTGGTCATATCTATAGCTTGAACAATAGCATTCAAATCTGTAGCAAGAAAATTTTTTCTATCAACAGATAGCGTTGCATAATAAAAATCGTCCAGCATATTTGTTGTTATTTCTTCAACTAATTTTTTATTTTCTTCCAAAGCCGCACTTAAAGTTTCATCATCTTCGACTCCAAATCTTTGAGCCAATGTTTCTTTAATTTTAGGATTGATTGTGCCATTTTTAACTTTTTGAGCTAATGTTCCGAGATTATCAATTAATCTTGTTTCATAATCAGGAATTTTCAACTCATTTATAACTTCAAAAACTTTATCCGGAACATCAAATTGCAAATCATATTGTCCCCTGTAACTTGCAGCAGCTTGGTATAAACTATTTGCTTTTCGTATTTCTCTATCCAAAGAATATGATTTGCGTCCGGCAGAGGATATAGAATGGATATTATCTGACAAATCAAAAATTGATTCAGCTTGTTTATCCAAAACTTTAGAGTTTTTATCTTCCGGTAATACAACAGATAAAAATTCTTTAATTTTATTAATCTTAGCTTCTTCTGATTCACTTGACAAATATACAAAATCTTTTCTATTATCAGTAATTTCTGCAGCTTTATCAGAATCTTTAACCTCTAAACTCAACAATGCATTTGCAACTTCACGAATTTTCACAGAATCAGAATTTGGTGAAATAGTTTTTAATATATGTCTTAAAGAATCATTATATTTTTCGATAATTTTAAGATTTTTACCAGCTTCTGCCGAATTCATCTCTTGTTTATATTTTGATTCAATAACGTCTTTTTTATATTTGCCAATTTTATCTTTAGCTTTTAATAATGCTCTATAATAATCCTGTTTAGGTAACAAATCACCTTCTAAATCAGAAGTAATATGAGCATCTGTCCAAGCATCAAAATTCCTACGGTCAAAAGCACTGTATGCCCCAACAAATTCGTTAGCAGAGCCAACTGTATCTGCAATATTCATCCAGTTCATTGCAGAAGTGTCAACAATTCGATATCCTTTTGCAAGTGCTGCATCATAATCTATAGCACATTTTGCAATGGGAACTTTTTTATGTTCACCCAAATGATTTATATCATAAACCTGCATATAATTATTATCGTCAAGTTCTGACATAATCATATCAACATAATTCGCTTTATCTTCATAAGCCAACATTTTTCTACAAATAGAAATCGCAGCACACATACCATGGTGCTTTTGGTTAATTGCTTTTACGTTAGGAATTTTAGATTCCGGAGTGTTGATTACAATATCGTTAACCATTTCTGCTAGTGCTTGAGATTTTTTATCTGCAAGTTGAGGATTGATTTTATAATCCGGACTCATAAAATAATTAAATCTTTTTAAAATATATAACTTTTGAGATGTAGGAACTTCTGATGAAACAATAAAATAGTCCAAATTATTTTTAATATTTCTAATATTCTCATTAGAAATTTCTTTTAATGAGTTAAAATCTATTTGAGATAAAAGATTTTTTCTCTCTGCTAAAATTTCTTTTTCCGTTTTAGTTAAAGGTTTTTGAGATTTGAAACCATCAGCCACCCTTGCGCCAAGTTTCTCTTGAACAGATTTATCTGAAAGACTCAAAGATTTTTCAGCAGCATTTTTAAGTTTTAAATTCCAATCATTATATGATTTTTTATTTAAATCAATATTTGTTCCATATTTAAGATTATCTGCAACATCAACTAAAAAGTTAACATTATCTTCACCGGAAACATTTGATAACTTATCAATTGCTTCCGAAATTCTTCTCTGATTTGGTACATTCAAATCGTACGGATTGTCATTTTTCAACTGTGAAACAGCATTTCTATCTTGTCTTTTTCCCTTAAAATTCGGACTAAAAATATTAATATTATTTATTCTCATAGATTTTCCCCATAATTCATGCTTGTTTTAAGTCCCATAAAAAATATTTTTGACACATGTAGTAAAAAATATTAAGAAACTGTAATGATTAAAATTTAAAAAGTATGCTACAATAAAGGAAAGGAGAAATGACGTGTCAGAAGAAATTTTGGAATATCAAACTTCAGGAACTTGTTGTCAACTAATGCAAGTAAAAATTGAAGATAATAAAGTTGTAGATGCACAATTTTTTGGTGGGTGCAACGGAAACCTTAAAGGAATCAGAAGCCTTATTCTAGGAATGAATATTGATGATGTAATCACCAAATTACAAGGAATTACTTGTGGTTCTAAACCAACAAGTTGTCCTGACCAACTAGCAAAATGCTTAATTGAATACAAATCTAAGAAAGCAACAACTGTTTAATTACAAAATGGTAAGTCTTTGTGGTGAAAATGTTTAACACCTTTGACATAATCATCAACTATATTTCCATCGCCAATAAGCTTATACTTATAAATTGTTAAACCCTCTAGTCCAACAGGACCTCTTGCGTGGGTTTTGTTTGTTGAAATTCCAACCTCTGCACCAAATCCATATCTAAAACCGTCTGCAAATCGAGTTGATACATTCATATAAACACCGGCAGAATCCACATTATTCATGAATTTTTCAGCATTTTCAGTATTTTTTGTAATAATACTATCTGTATGACCGGAACCATAAGTATTTATGTGCTCAATTGCCTCTTCAACTGATTCAACAAATTTGTAAGACAAAATTTTATCCCCATACTCTGTTGACCAATCATCAGGATTTGAAACTATTTTAATTTCTGACAACTGCAATGATGCCAAAAGATCATTTGCATTAGGGAAATCTTTATGAATTAAAAGAGTCTCAACAGCATTACAAGCACTAGGGTACTGAGTTTTTGCATCAATTACTACACGTGATGCCATTTCAATATCAGCGGACTCATCAACAAATATATGACAGATTCCACTTGCGTGACCTAATACAGGAATTTTTGTATTACTTTTTATAAATTTAACCAAATTATTTCCGCCACGAGGAATAATTAAATTTATATAACCGTCACACTTTAACATTTCGGCAACATCATCTCTTGAAAATACTTGTTGTACAACATTTTTAGGGAAACCGTCAACTTGCGCTAAAGCTAAATTGATTATGTCCATAATTTTAGAATTTGTATGCTTAGATTCTTTTCCACCTTTCAAAATCACTGCATTAGAAGACTTAATAGCCAATGATGAAATTTGAGAAATTACATCTGGTCGAGCTTCAAAAATTATTCCTAAAACACCAATCGGACAAGAAATTTTGTATAAAGTTAAATCTTGGTCAAGTTCTCTTACCAATAATTTTTTACCAATAGGCTCTTCTAAATTAGCAATATCACGAACCCCTTGAATCATATCACGCATCTTGTTTTCATCAAGTTTTAACCTGTTAAAAGTTGATTTTGTAATTTCGCCATTTGTTACTAGACTTTCAGCCTCAATTAAATCCTGTTTGTTCGCTTCAAAAATTTCATTTTTATATTCTTCAAAAAAATCAGCAACATTATTCAATGCAGAATTTTTGATATCCGTACTCAATTCAGCAATTTTTAAAGATGCTTGTTTAGCATTTTTGGCAATTTCAATAAAATTCAATGTTTTATCTCCTAATTATAAAATTGTTATATTGTCACGTGTAATAATTGCATCATAGTTCTTGAAACCTAAAATATCCACAATATTATCAGAATGTGAGCCAATTACCTTTTTACAAGATTCAGAATCATAATTTACAATTCCACGTGCAAATTCATTTTTATCCTCATCTAGAATAGAAATTACATCACCTTTTTGGAAATGATTTTTAACACCAATTACGCCAATCGGCAATAAACTCTTCTCTTTTGAAATAAGTGCATGTTTTGCACCATTATTAACAATAATTTTTCCTACAATATTTGTAGCATAACCAATCCAACGTTTTTTGTCAGACAAATTCTCGTCAGATGGTAAGAACATAGTACCTAAATCTTCACCCTCAAAAATTCTTTTAATAATGTAAGGTTGTTTACCATTTGCGATTAAAACTTTCCCGCCAAATCTTGTAACAAGTCTGGCAGCCTTTAGCTTAGTTTCCATTCCGCCTCTGCCACCATCTGAAACTCCGGAAGCCAAAGCCAAAATACTATCATTAACTTCTTTTACTGATTTGATTAGTTCAGCATTTGGATTAGATTTTGGATTGTCATCATATAACCCATCAATATCAGACAAAATTATTAACAAATCAGCATCTAATTCACTCGCAACAAGTGCAGACAACTTATCATTATCAGAAAAACAAACTTGCATATCATCTTTAACATATCGTAATGCAACATCTAAAGTTGATACAGTATCATTTTGGTTAATTACAGGAACAACACCAAGTTCTAACAATTTGTTGAAAGTTGTCCTCAAACTCAAATACCTTTTACGCACTGAAAAGTCATCTTCTGTTAAAAGAATTTGAGCCGCTGTCAATCCGTAAGTATCAAAGCCATTTTCGTAAATTGACATCAATTTGCCTTGTCCAATTGCCGCACAGGCTTGTTTCAAAGCTGTACCACTGGTATCCTCAAGTCCTAATCTTTTTTTACCTAATCCAACAGCCCCAGAAGTCACAATAATAACCTCTTTACCCGACTTGACCAATCGTGCAATATCTTCAATAAAAGTATAAACCCTTGGCAATGATACATAACCGTCATCATTTCTTAAAACATTTGTGCCAAGCTTAATTACAATACGTTTTGCCTTAATAAAATCCAATCTGTCCATACCCGAATTCTACCACGGAGAATAAATTAATAAAAGGGGATTTTTAATAAAAAAAAAGCGGTTCAAATTATAAACCGCCTATCTTATCTAAACTATCTCTCTTCTCATACCAAAAATGTTTCTATTATAGAGAAGCTCTCCATAATGAATCATTAAACTTGCTTTGTTGAGTCGTAGTATCTGCTGATAATGTAACATTGCTTGGTGCAAATACAAATACTAAATCTCCAACTTTTTTAGGATTTCCGTTAAGCGCTTGAGATGCACCACAAACGAAATCAATTGTTCTTTGAGATTGTTCTTTGTCTAACAAATGTAAGTTAAGCATAACAATCTTTCTATCCTTAAGGTGTTGAACAATAGTAGCAGCATCATCAAAAGAACGAGGTTCTACAACGATAACTTCATTTCCGCCTCTATTAAAATTAGGGTGGTTAAGAATTTTTGCTTCTTGGTGTTTTTCAACCATAGGAACAGGTGTTGTATAAGATGGAGCAACTTCTCTTAAAGCACTTCCCTCTTCAACATAATCATAACCATCATCATCATAACCATCTTCTTCGTTCATATCAACAAATGGATTTTCCCCACGGAATCCGTCCATAACGAAATCTACAACTTTTCTGAAATTATCTGCTAATGCCACCGTTTCTCCTCCGTCTATTTATTTAAATAATTTTCTACCTATTCTTAGCATTGTTGAACCTTTTTGAGCCGCAATTTTGTAATCTTGACTCATACCCATTGAAATCTCTTTTAATTCACAGTTAAATTCTTTCTCCAAACTATCCGGAATTTGAACAATTTCAGAAAATAACTTCCCAATTTCTTCTTCCGCAATCCCCAGTGGTGCCATGTTCATAACACCTACAATCTCTATGCCTTCCAAGTTCTGAATTCGTTCAAAAACATCAAACACTTCCTCTTTAGAAAAGCCAAATTTTTGTTCTTCATTTGCATTATTGATTTGAACAAGAATTTTTTGAACTTTTCCAACTTCTAATGAGTGTTGAGAAATACTTTGAGCAAGTTTTACAGAATCTACCGAGTGAATATAATCAAACACCTTTACGGCTTGTTTCACTTTATTCGACTGTAAATGTCCAATCAAGTGAAATATTGAATTTTCTCTCACTTTAGACGGCAAGTTTGCAATTTTTGCAGAAGCCTCAATTACTCTTGATTCTCCGAAGTCACGCAATCCCGCATCAAATGCTGTAATGATTGCTTCTTCGTCAAAATACTTTGTAACTGCAATTATTCTAGGTTTACAAGGTGCAATTTCTTCTTGTATATGCAAAAGATTTTTTTTTACTGTTTCAAACATCATTCACCTCTACAAGAAAAACAGCCCATAGCATGAGCTTAATTTAATTGTACTCTATATTTGGGGCATGTCCAAAATATTTATTTCTGTAAATAAAATAAAATAACAAACAAGGCTGAAACCATGTCTCTGTCATGGTTTCAGCCAATTCCTCAAATCCAATGATAGCTTAATATTTCTTAATATTGAGCTAATTCAATAGCCCAAAAGTCTTGTTATTAGTAAAAGGCATGCCTTTTTCAATATTCGTCATCAACTTATTGATTTAGATAAAATATTTACAAATATCCTCCATTTGTATGAGATAAACGTTAAATTCTTGATAAAACTCTGTGATATTGCTCATTTCGGGAATATCCAAGCATTATTCCAAGAATAAAATCTTCGTATGGCGATAATTTTGAAAGTTCTTTATTTGAAAATTTCCGAACAATTTCAAGACAAAATGGATTTCCAAAGAACAAATTTGATTTATTTTTAGGTAAATTTATAAATAAATATTGAATTTTCATCTTTTCCAGAATAACGATAAACTCTTCGACCAAATCCGACTCGCAAGTATATAATGCTAAGTCCCTCATTCCTTTTTTATATTCATAAATAAGATTTTTAAATAATTCCATAACTTCTCGCTCGTATTTAAAAAGACGAAAACATAATAAAAAAGTTGCATAATAAAATACAAAAAATAGGTGAAAGTATAAACTTCCACCTATCTTAAATTATTCTATTGACCAAAAGTCAAATTAGAACATCAAACCAGCTTCTCTAGCTGCTTCTGCCAATGCAGCAACTCTACCATGGTATAAGAATCCGCCACGGTCGAATACTACACATTCAACACCAGCTTTTTTAGCTTTTTGAGCAATTGTTTCACCAACAACTTTAGCTGCTTCAATGTTTCCACCGTGAGCTAATTTTTCTTTCAAATCTTTATCATTTGAAGATGCTGATGCAATTGTTACATGGTTAACATCATCAATCAACTGAGCATAGATGTGTTTTGTACTTCTATATACAGCTAATCTTGGGAATTCAGATGTTCCTGACAATTTTACTCTAATTGATCTGTGTCTCTTTTGAACTAATGGTTTTCTTGTTTGTTGTTTAATCATTTTATTTTCCTTTCGTACCCAAACTTTCTTGGATAACCAGTCCAAGGGTTTATACGGGCTTTTGTTTTACTCAACTTGTGCATTAGCACCGAATTATCGGTCTATGCTCTATTTTTTACCAGCCTTACCAGCTTTACGTCTGATGTATTCACCTTCGTATTTAACACCTTTACCTTTGTAAACTTCAGGTGGACGTTTAGATCTGATTAATGCTGCAACATCACCAACAGTTTGTTTGTTTGAACCTTTTACAGTAATTTTTGTATTAGCTTCAACTGTAATAGTGATACCTTCAGGTGGAACAATATCAACAGGGTGAGAATAACCTAAAGCCATATTCAAAGTAGAACCTTGCATTTGTGCTCTGTAACCTACACCGTTGATTTCAAGCTTTTTAACAAAGCCATCTTTTACACCATGAATAGCATTTGCTACTAATGTTCTTGATAAACCATATAATGCATCTGTTTCACGAGATGTACCAACTTTTGTTAATACTACATGGTTATCTTCCATTTTAACTGCGATTTCAGGACGAACAACAACTGTTTCAGTTCCTAGAGATCCTTTTGCAGTAACAGTTTGACCATCGATTTTAACCTCAACACCTTGAGGAATTTCAACTGGTTTTTTACCGATTCTTGACATTTTTAATTTCTCCTTTGGTATATCTAATACTTTTATCGAATTTTTCTACCAATTATATTCGACTCTTAACTTTTTACTAAAAATTAGTAAACGTAGCAAAGAATTTCGCCACCAACATTTTCTTTTCTAGCTTTTCTATCAGTCAACAAACCTTTTGGAGTTGAAATGATAGCAACACCTAGACCACCTAAAACTTTTTGTAATTTTTTAGCTTTAGAGTAGTGTCTTAAACCAGGTTTAGAAATTCTTTCTAATTTTGTGATTACAGGTTTACGATTCATGTCGTATTTCAAAGTAATAGTGATAACTTTGAATTTACCTTCTTCTTTTACAGCATAATCAGCGATGAAACCTTCTTCTTTCAAAACTCTAGCCAATTCAACTTTTAGTTTTGAAGCAGGAATATCAACTGTTTCATGAGATACTGTACTTGCATTTCTGATTCTTGTTAGCATATCTGCTATTGGATCTGTCATTGCCATAATTTTTCTTTTCCTTTATTTAATTGTACTCGTCACTTATCGAATTAATGTTGCCCGACAAAAAGCAGGCTTATTTCGACAGTCTGACAAGATTAATTTATCATGGATAAATTCCAAATACAAGTATAATGTTACAAAATGCTAAATACTAAAAAAGAGCGGCTCAACACCGCTCTTTTAAACTTGATAACAAATTTGACTACCAACTTGCTTTTGTAACACCTGGTAACAAACCTTGGTGAGCCATTTTTCTTAAACAGATTCTGCACAAACCGAAATCTCTATGAAAACCGTGAGGTCTACCACAGATACTGCATCTGTTGTGAAGTCTTACTGTTGGGTATTTTCCGGCAGCAGCAAGTTTTTCGCGTCTAAGTTCTTTGTTAATCATCGCTTTCTTAGCCATGAATTTCTCCTATCTTGTACTTATTATTTGTGACTACCTTTGAATGGCATACCGAGAAGTCTCAACAATTCTCTTGCCTCTTCATCTGTTTCAGCAGTTGTGATAACTGAAACATTCATACCCTTAACTAAATCTACTTCTTCATAAGTGATTTCAGGGAACAAAGCTTGTTCTTTCAAGCCTAATGTATAGTTTCCTCTTCCATCAAAACTTTTTGGGCTGATACCACGGAAGTCTCTAATTCTTGGAAGAACTACGCAAATCAATTTTTGTAAGAAATCATACATTCTTTCGCCACGCAATGTTGCCATTGCTCCAACCGGCATTCCTTCTCTCAATTTGTAAGAAGCGATTGATTTTTTAGCTTTTGTAACTACCGCATGTTGTCCGGCAATTTTAGTTAATTGAGCTTCAATTGCTTCTGCAATTTTTGAGTTGTGAGAAGCTTCACCTACACCCATGTTCAAAACAATTTTAACTAATTTTGGAACTTGGTGATCATTTTTGTAGCCAAACTTTTCTTTCAAAGCAGGAACTACATCTTCTACATATTTTGCTTTTAAGTTTTTTGTAACTGTCATTTTTCTTTTCCTTTACTATTGGTATTAATGTCGTAAATACATTACACATTAAGCATCTAGTTGTTCGCCGCATTTTTTGCAAACACGAACTTTTTTACCATCGATAACTTTCATTTCTACTCTTGTTGCTTTTTCGCAAGCAGGACAAATAATCATAACGTTTGAAGAATCAACTGGAGCTTCAAGTTTGATAAGTCCACCTTGGATACCGGCAGCTGGTTGAGGTTTTTGAGCCTTAGTAACCATGTTAGCACCTTCAACGATAACTTTACCTTTTTCAGTGTCAACTTTTTTGATGTTACCGATTTTTCCTTTGTCTTTACCTGCAATAACTACGACTCTGTCGCTAGTTTTTACATGTAAATTCTTTTTATCTTTGTTTGTCATTTTTTTCTCCTGATTTTAGTCTTTCATGGACTGACCGTATCGGCCTATTACATGCTAGTCCCGTTAGGTTTTTCGAACTTCCCCCGAAAGGGCTTCCCGAAAAACTCGTTTTCGGGAGAATTCAGTTCCATATAGGAACTAAATTACTTCCGGTGCAAGAGAAACGATTTTCATATAACCTTTGTCTCTTAATTCACGAGCAACTGGTCCGAAAACACGTGTACCTCTTGGATTGCCGTCTTTGTTAATAATAACTGCAGCATTTTCATCAAATCTAATAACTGAACCGTCATTACGTTTGATATCTGCTTTAGTTCTTACTACAACTGCACGTACAACTTCACCTTTTTTCACAGCCATATTTGGAGTCGCATCTTTTACAGAAGCAACGATTTCATCGCCAACTGCTGCAAATTTTTTATTTGAGCTACCCATAACACGGATACATAACAATTGTTTTGCACCTGTGTTATCTGCTACTTCTAATCTTGTTTCTTGTTGTATCATTTTTCTTTCCTTTTAGTATCTACTACTTTTGCCTCTCATTACTCTAATGGTAATGTTGCATATTCGCTATAAGGATTAAAAATTATAGTTTTTGCTATTAGTTAATCCTTTGTGAAACTTTCGTTACACTATCTAGCTTTTTCAACTACTTCAGCAACTGTCCAACGTTTGTCAGCTGACATTGGTTTAGATTCAACGATTCTAACAATATCACCTTCGTTACATACATTTTCAGCATCGTGTGCTTTGTAGTGCTTATTAGATTCCATGATCTTTTTATATCTTGGATGTGGTTCATAATCAGCAACTTTTACAACAACTGTTTTGTCCATTTTGTTACTAACTACAATTCCTTGTTTTTCTTTCTTAGGCATTTGGTACCTCTTTTTCTGTTATTACTGTTTTTGCTTGAGCGATAAGTTTCTTAGTTTTAGAAATAATTGCTGTATTTTCTAATTTGTGAGTAGATAGTTGCAATCTTGATTCCAATAATTGCTTCTTCCAATCAACAATAGCACTTTGTAACTCATCTACTGTTTTTTCACGCATTTCACTTAATTTCATTTTTATTTTCCTTTATCTTGTTTACTCACCTTATACCGACCTTGGGTCACCCCCTCGATAAGGCGGGTTAACTTATTTTGCTTGTTCTCTTGGTTGTTCAACGATTTTAACTTTGATTGGAAGTTTTTGAGCTGCTAATTGCAATGCGTTTACAGCAACACTTCTATCAAAATAATCTAATTCAAATAGAATTCTATTTGGTTTCACAACTGCTACCCAGTATTCTACGTTACCTTTACCAGAACCCATACGAGTTTCAGCAGGTTTTGCAGTAATTGGTTTATCTGGGAATATTTTAATCCAAACGTTACCGCCACGTTTGATTTCACGAGTCATTGCACGACGTGCAGCCTCGATTTGACGGCTGGTAATCCAACCTGGCTCTAATGCTTGAAGAGCGTATTGACCGAATTCAAGTTTTGTACCTCTAGTTTCAGTACCTTTCATTCTGCCTTTCATCATTTTGCGGTATTTAGTCTTTTTAGGCTGTAACATTATATTTTGCTCCTATTATATTTATACCTTACTTTGCATCTGATGTTGTTTCAACATTTCTGCTACGTCTTGGACGTCTTGAACCTTTTTCGTCCTTGCCGCTTTTTAATTTGATGTTTTGGTCTGCTTTTTCGCCTGGCATTAAGTTACCTTTGAAAATCCAAACTTTTACACCAATTTTACCCATAATTGTATCAGCTTCTGCGAAACCGTAGTCTACGTCAGCTCTTAGAGTTTGAAGAGGGATTCTTCCTTCTTTAGCCCATTCTGAACGAGCGATTTCAGCACCACCCAAACGTCCTGATACCATAACTTTGATACCTTGAACGCCAGATCTCATTGTTCTTTGCATTGCTTGTTTCATAGCACGTCTAAACGCGATACGTTTTTCAAGCTGTTGTGCAATAGCTTCTGATACTAATTGTGCATCAGCATCAATTCTTGCTACTTCTACAACGTTGATGATAACAGGTTTGCCAATGTATTTTGCTACTTCTTGACGAAGTTCATCAATACCTTGTCCGCCACGACCAACAACTATACCAGGTTTTGCTGTTACAACTGTGATTGTTGTATTTTGTGCTTTTCTAGCGATCAAAATTCTTGATACACCAGCAGCGTATAGTTTTTTCTTAACGAATTTTCTAATTTTAGCATCTTCTGCTACGAATGTTTTGTAGTCTTTCCATTTTGCATACCAGGTGCTAGCCCAGTCTTGGATTATTCCTACTCTAAATCCGGTTGGATGTGTTTTTTGTCCCATTTTATTACTTTCCTATTTTGTTGTATCACTAACTACTAATGTAAGGTGTGATGTACGTTTCATTCTTGAATACATACGACCTTGAGCTCTTGTTCTTGCACGTTTGTATGTAACACTTTCGTCAGCAAAGATTTGAGAAATCTTCAATGATTCCGGAGCTACGCCATATTGTTCACGAGCGTTTGCAACAGCAGCTTTCAAATTCTTTTCAACTACTCTTGCCGCAAAATAAGGCATAAAACGTAACATATCTTGAGCTTCAATAACAGCCTTACCTCTAACTTCATTGATTACTCTACGAAGTTTTCTTGCTGTCATTTTTATGTCTGTTTGTTTTGCTTTTGCTTCCATTTTTATTATCCTTTATTTAATATAAATATCACTTTGGATTATTTGTACTAACCTCTTTTTGCAGTTTTATCTGAACCTGCATGACCTTTGAAAAGTCTTGTCGGAGCGAATTCGCCTAATTTGTGTCCAACCATTTGTTCTGTAATATAAACAGGTACGTGAGTTTTACCGTTGTGTACAGCAATTGTATGGTTTAACATATCAGGTACAATCATTGATGCTCTTGACCAAGTTTTGATAACTTTCTTTTCAGAGTTAGCATTCATTTTGTCTATTTTCTTTTGTAGAGCTTCTTCTACATACGCACCTTTTTTTAATGAACGTGCCATTTATTTCTCCTTTTACTTCTTTGTGATTTTGGTTAGGAGAAAAGTAATGTTACTTACCTTTTCTCCTTTACCTTAATTATCTAGATTTTTTTCTTCTTCTAACGATTAGTTTATCTGAAGCTTTTCCTTTTTTACGAGTTTTGTAACCTAGAGCTGGTTTACCCCAAGGTGTTTTAGGGTTTCCACCAGGACCAGTTTTACCTTCACCACCACCGTGAGGGTGATCGCAAGGGTTCATTGTTACACCACGTACAGTTGGTCTGATACCTAAGTAACGTTTTCTACCAGCTTTACCGATTGAAAGGTTTTTGAATTCTGAGTTACCTAACATGCCGATTGTAGCCATACATTCTTTTCTTACCATTCTCATTTCTGATGATGGAAGTTTGATTGTTACATAGTTACCTTCTTTAGCCATAACTTGAGCAGCATTACCTGCAGCTCTTACCATAACTCCGCCACGACCAGGGTTCAATTCAATATTGTGAACGATTGTACCTAACGGAATTAATTCTAGTGGAAGTGCGTTACCTGTTTGTACAGGAGCTTCAGGACCACTTACAATTGTATCGCCTACATTCAAACCTTCCGGTGTTAAAATGTATCTTTTTTCACCATCTGCATAGAAGCATAGTGAAATTCTTACGTTTCTGTTCGGATCGTATTCAATAGTCTTAACTGTTGCAGGTACGCCGAATTTTTCTCTTTTGAAATCAATTACACGGTATGTTCTTTTTACACCGCCACCTTTGTGACGACATGTAATTCTACCTGTATTATTTCTTCCTGCTGTTTTATTCAATGACTTTAACAATGATTTTTCAGGAGTTGATGTTGTGATTTCTTGGTAATCACTCTTTGTCATGCCTCTTTGTCCCGGAGACGTCGGATTAATTTTTCTGATTGCCATTTTAATTTTTCTCCTTTTACTGGCTTTTGTGTTTATCTTGGGACTTATGCCTAATTCGCCCCGCTATTTGGCTTAGTGTCTACTAAACTCCAACAAATTCAATTGGTTCGCCTTCGATTGTTACGATTGCTTTTTTAGATGAATCTGTTCTTCCGAATTTATAACCCATTCTCTTTTCGTGAGATGGCATATAAACTGTTCTTACTTTTTTAACTTTTCTTCCTGGAAAAGCTAACTCAACAGCTTTAGCAATTTCAACTTTTGTTGCATCTTTTTTTACTTCGAAAGTATATTGTGCATTTTCTGTTGCTGCCACTGATTTTTCTGTAATTAATGATTTTTTAATTACGTCATATAGTCTTTCTGTTTCTTTACTCATTATTGCAACCTTTCTGTAATTTCATTTACAGCAGATTCAGTCATAACAACAAAATCAGCTTCCAATAAATCTTTCACATTTAAGTTTGTAGGTAATAGAAGTTTTACACTTGGAATATTTCTTGCTGATAATTCTAAGTTTTTGTTTTCATCAGCTTTTGTATTCGCAACGATTAAAACTTTACCGTTAACATTCAAAGATTTTAATGCACTAACCATTAATTTTGTTTTTGGTTCTGCAATTGTTGAGAAATCTTTAACTACAACAATTTGAGCTTCTCTAGCAGACAATGCTGATTTCAAAGCTAATTGTCTAGCTTTTTGAGGCATGTTGAAAGCGTAACTTCTTGGTTTTGGTCCAAAGATTACACCACCACCTGCAAACAATGGTGAACGAAGTGAACCAGCTCTAGCTCTACCTGTTCCTTTTTGTTTCCATGGTTTTCTTCCGCCACCAGCAACTTCTGCTCTTGTTTTAGCGCAAGCATTACCTTGACGAGCATTGTTTAATTGTCTTCTCAATGCTAAGTGCATTACATGTAAATTAGGTTCAACACCGAAAACACTTTTTTCTAGTGTGATTTCGCCTAATTTTTCTCCATTTGTACTTAATATTTCTTTTGACATTTTGTTTTTCCTTTAAATTTACTGTTCTTTCGTTTAAGACTGCTTACCGCTTGCTATTTGCTTTATTTGGCAAGACCAGCCGGTTTTTATTGACTTGTCCTTGTCTGGGTTAGAGATTTTGGGTTTATTTACCCTCAATATGTCGGCTTACGCATTCCATTTAGTTCTTGTAGGAACGATTGTAACCAATCTACCTTCGCAACCAGGAACTGATCCTTTAACCAATACCAAACCGTTAGCTGCATCAACTTTAACTAACTTCAATTTAGTAATAGTAACTCTTTCGTTGCCCATGTTACCAGCCATTCTTTTACCTTTGATAACACGGCTAGGAGTTGTACCTGCACCGATTGAACCAGGTTCTCTGTGGTTTTTAGAACCGTGAGCCATAGGTCCTCTTCCGAAGTTCCATCTTTTTACTGTACCTTGGAAGCCTTTACCTATTGATTTTCCTGTTACGTCAACTTTTTCAACATTTTCTAATACTGAAAGTTCAACTTTATCGCCTACTTTGTAGTCTTGAGGATTTTCAACTCTGAATTCCTGCAAGTGTCTGTAGTTAGATAAGTTATTTTTCTTGAAATGACCTAATTGAGCTTTTGTCAAGTGTTTTTCTTTAGCTGCAACTGTACCAACTTGGATTGCGTTGTATCCATCAGTTTCAACTGTTTTAACTTGAGTAACAACAGTTTCGTCAACTTTGATAACTGTTACAGGGATAGCCAAACCTTGTTCGTCAAAGATTTGAGTCATTCCAACTTTTTTTCCTATTACACCTAGTGTCATATTTTACCTTTCTAGCAAACCCTTACACTTTCAAGCTAATTTAAGCTGATTTGCTTTGGATTTGCATTTTCTCTTGCGAGCGCTACTTGCTACTGTTCTTTACCTTTGGAGGACTTTCACCTCCCATACCGCAAAGGGTATGTAGTAGATCACATTATTATGCATAATGCTTATTAAATTTTCATAAAGACCGGAATCTTAGCAAACTATCTTGCTTCGATATCTACTCCAGCCGGTAAATCTAATCTACGTAACTCTTCCATTGTTTGTTGAGTTGGTTCGTATATATCAATGATACGTTTATGAGTTCTCATTTCAAAATGTTCACGAGACTTTTTATCAACGTGTGGAGATCTCAAAACGCAATATATACGTCTTTTTGTAGGTAAAGGAATAGGGCCAGCTACTTTAGCGTCTGTTCTTTTTGCTGTTTCAACGATTTTTTCAGCAGATACATCAATTAGTTTGTGATCATAAGCTTTCAAACAAACTCTAATTCTGTTTTTCTTAGTGCTACTTGCCATTTGCATTCCTTTTTCTTTTTTCTATGTACTACTTCGTCGCACCTAGTAAGGCGAAAGCCCACCTATCACGACTCCTGAAGTTCGCTATTTAAAATATTTCGGATATTTTACCACTATACTTCAAGCATATATATCTTAGGATAAACAAAACACAGTGTCAACCGTGCTTTTGCATGTTTGTTTAGTTTTGTAACGATGATGTTTCTATAATATTTTCACCGTCTAAAACGTCATCTAATTTATCAACTTTTGGAAAGAAACTACTTATGGTTTCTCTGGTTTCAACTCGTCTTTCTACAGAATTTGCCATTTTTGTTGCGCATTTTGATGCCTCTCTGAAATTTGCCGGCAGAATATCTATTGGATGCAAGCTATTCGCAGCAAATGATTCCAGAGAATATTGAATATTTGACTTTATATTATGGAAAAATTTTCTCAATCGGGAAACTTTGTGATTTTTATAATAATTGTCTTTATCCCTTAATTTTTCAACAAATTTTTCAAAATCAGTCTTTGGATAATCGCCTTTTACAGGGAATATTTTTGTTTGTTTTTCTGGGGGATAAAATTTCTTAGCATCTATACTTGCAGCAGAAACGATAAATGAATTGTCTTCAGCATTATATGCCAAATTAAAATGAATATTACTTGCTTGTTTATCAATAATATCCTTTACACCATAAGCTGCAGCCTTTGCTCGTCTATGTTCCGTTACAAATTTCGTAAATTTATCAATATCCTTTGGAGGTAAAAATGTTCCAAAAGATGGGTTTCTATGTGGGGAATTATTCTGTATTTTCATTTTTTAATCTATCCTTTATGTATTTATAAAATGTGACTCTATCTTTTCCATATTTTTTGCAATTTTGGAAGCTTGTCGCAAAGCATCAGGAAGTAAATTTTCGGGACGAGCAACTAAAGATTTCGCTATTGTAGCAAAATCTTCTATCGCATAAGGCAATGCCGCTATTACTTTTAAAATTTTATGTTTTCCAAAAATCGGGTGAGCTTCCAAAAATCTTTGATATTTATCATCTCTATAAACTAATGTTTTATCTACATTTGTTCCATATTTAGAAGCAACACATGGAACTTCAATTGGTTTACCTAAAACGCCATTTTTAGGAGTAACAACAAAAGCATCATTTGATTGTATTAACCCACTATGTTGCGCTGGTTTAAAATAAATATCATAATACTTATTATTATGCTGCTTTAAACAAAACTCTCTATAAGCAAGCTTATGAAATGGAGTGATTGCAAGCTCCTTACGGAAATATGCATTCATTCTTTTAAGACTTTCCCCTCTTGGTTTTCTCATAGACATACCAAATGACGGGGTAATCGGGGTATTATCATCTAATTTCATTTTTTACTGTCCTTTGATATACAATTGTCGTGTCTTTAATTTTACTCACAAGTATTAAAACACGTAAAAATATTTTTTGCTAATAATTTTAAATATATTTTAATTAGCAATTCTATATGAACCAAGATATCTAAAAAATGAAGTTTTTGGACGAATCTCATCAATAGCTTTTAACATATTTGTATTTCGCAAATGACCATCAAAATTTACAATAAAAATATATTCATTCGGTTCAATCTTAGATGGACGGGAAGAAATATATGAAAGATTTGTATCATACTCCAAAAATACTTTTAAAATCTCAAGCAAAGCCCCCGGAGTATGATTTGTTCTGAAAGCAATTGTCGTTTTATCTCTACCTGTAGGTTTTGTTTCTAAATTACCAATCAAAACATATCTGGTCATATTATTTTTATCGTCATAAATATTTTCTTTTAAAATATTCAATCTACAAGTTTCTGCAATTTTTTTATTCCCGATAGAAGCATAAGTCAAATTATGATTTGCTAAATCATAAGCGGATTCAAGCATAGATGGAGCTTCTATTACATTTAAATTTCGAGGAAGTTCATTTTGAATAAATCCTTGGCATTTACCAATTAACCTTGGTGTTGCAATTAAACCCGTGATACTGTAAAACTCGGTTGTCTTGGATAACAAGCAGTACTCAATAGGCAAAATCATCTCAGAAACAATTCTAATATTTGGATCTTTTGCCATAATTAAAGAGTCTAAAGATTCCCTAATTGTACCGTCCAAAGTATTTTCTGCTGGTAAAATCCCTAACGTATCCGAATTATTTTCAACGTATTCAACAATTTGTTTTATCGTCTTTAATGGAGTTGAGAAGCAAGATATATTATGTTTTGCACAGAACTCATCTTTTGCCATTTCGGAAAAAGAATTCATCGGCTCTAAATATGCAATATTTTTTATTGTTTCAAAAGTTGACATTTGCTTAACTCCATATTTCAATTAGAATTATAGCAGAAATAATTAATAAGGGAAAGAGTATGAGTAATATAAAATTTGGAACAGACGGTTGGAGAGCAGTTGTTGGAAAAGATTTCAACAAAGAAAATGTTGCAATTGTTTCTAAGGCAATCGGAAAATACGTTTTTGATAATTATGGGATTTATAAAACAATTATTGTCGGTTATGACCCAAGGAACATGGCAAAAGAATTTTCAATGCAATGCGCTGAAATTTTAAAAAACTTAGGTTTCAAAGTTTTATATAGTGATAAAGTTATTCCTACTCCGGTTTTAGCATTCAATGCAAAATATTTAGATGCTTGTGCCGTTATGTTCACAGCATCACACAATCCTCCGGAGTATTTGGGGATTAAATTTATTCCAGATTATGCAGGTCCTGCAACCAGTGAAATTACAGACGAAATTGTTTCTAATTTTGGAAAAGATTTTCAAGCTCATATCAAAGGTAAATTAATTTACACAGATTTTTCAAATAATTATTTCAACAAAATAAAAGAAATTATTGATTTTCAAGCAATAAAAGACGCAAAAAAACATATAATTTTTGACGGATTATACGCAGCAAGTATTGGATATTTTGACAAATTATTGTCAGATAAAGGAATTGAATACGATAGCATTCACATGTTCCACGACCCAAATTTTGGTGGTGGCATGCCTGAACCAAAACCTCAATACTTGGGAGAACTTATTGAATATATTAAAACTCATAAAGATTATGTCGGATTTGCCAATGATGGTGATTCTGATAGATTCGGAGTTATAAATGAATCAGGGGAATATGTTACTCCAAACGAAATTATCGCAATCTTGTTATTTCACTTAAAAAAACACAAAAATTATATCGGACCACTTGTTAAAACAGTTGGTGCAAGCTTGATGTTAAATATTGTTGCAGAAAAACTTGGAGTAGAAGTTATTGAAACACCTGTCGGTTTTAAACATGTTGGAGCTGCGATGAGAAAATACAACCCAATCATTGCAGGAGAAGAATCCGGAGGTTTAAGTATTCAAGGACACATACCGGAAAAAGATGGTATCTTAGCAAATTTGTTAGTCCTTGAAGCTATGGCTTATGAACATAAATCACTTGTCCAAATGCAAAATGATTTAGCAAAATTTGTTGGTTGTAAATTCTACAACACAAGAGTTGACAAAAAATTACACGACACATCTGAAATTAAACCAGTACTTGAAAAATTTTCAAATCTGAACGAAATAATCGGACAAAAAATTTCTAAAAAAGATTTCAAAGACGGAGTTAAACTATACTTAGAAGACGGTAAAACTTGGATTCTTGTTCGTCCATCAGGAACAGAACCTCTTTTGAGAATTTATATGGAAAGCGACTCGCAAGACAAAATAGAAAAAATTAAATCTACTTTGTAACAAATTGCATTGCTCTTTTGTAAGATGTTGTATTGTAACCATTTTCTATATATTGAGGATATTTTGCCTGAATATATTTATATGCTCGTTTAATTCTTTTCTCTCCAGACGGGTGATCTGAGAAAAAGTCAAAATAATTTCCGGAAATTTTATTCAACAATGAAATTGAAGCTAAAGGATTATAACCCGCATTTACGAGGTAATCAATACTCGCCTTATCCGCTGTAGTTTCTTGACCTCGAGATAATTTTTTATTCGCAACTCCTCCTAAAACAGTTCCTCCAGTTAATATAGCTCCGGCTTTTGTCATTTTTGAAGAATCGCTAATAACCCCCAATACAGACAATGCCGTTCCGGTTACACCGGTTACCGCTAAAGCAGTTTTTCTTGCAATACTTTTCTTTACGTGAGTTTTTGAAACATGCCCGATTTCGTGCCCAATTGCAAAAGCTAATTCGTCTTCAGTTTCTACATATTTTAATAACCCTGTATTTACCTCAATTTTATTATTTACGTCAGTAGAAGCATTTGCATCTTTGTCTTCTACAACAACAAAATAAATTTTCTTATCTATTCCGCTATTTGAAACAAGTTTTGTTCCAATATGGTTTATCGTATTAAAAGCTTGTGACGAAGTCCAATTGTCATAATAAGGTTTAATATCAACAGACACAGAACCTTTTAAAACTCCATCTGATTCATCAACAGCATTAAGTTTTTGTTTGCTATTTTGAGCAATTTGACTTGGAAAAGTATAAGAATAATTTGGTTTTGCACAAACTGAAACAGGCATAACAAGAATTAATCCAGCAAAACCTGCAACAATTATACTTTTGAATTTAGAAATTAAATCATTTCGCCTTTTAAATACCATGTTTTTACACCCGTGATTTTTACATTCACAAATTCACCGGTCAAATCCTTGTCATAAGGGATATGGACAATCTTGTTATTTCTTGTTCTTCCTGTTATCACATTTGAACCTTTATGATTTTCAAAACTTTCAATCAAAACTTCCATTTCTCTTCCTAGGAATTTTTGATTTGAAGCAAGACAACATTTTCTATTTTGTTCATTCAATCTGGCTAAACGTTCAAATTTTGTATCTTCATCAATAAATTTATCAATCCATTTAGCAGCAACAGTTTTTTCCCTTGGAGAATATGCAGCAGTATTTGAATAATCCAAACCTAACTCTTCCATAGCCGTAAGAGTTTCAACAAACTGCTCTTCTGTTTCCCCTGGAAAACCTGCAATAAAATCACTTGTAATAGTTACATCTGGAACCATTTCTCTAACTTTATTTGCAATTCTGAAATAAGTTTCTCTATCATAACGACGATTCATTTTTTTCAAAACTTCACTACTGCCTGATTGCATTGGAATGTGAAAATATTCACAAACTTTATCAAGTTCAAGGGTTGTTTTAATCAATTCATCTGTAATGTCTGTTGGATAAGAAGTTACAAAACGAATTCTAAACTTACCATCAATAGCATTAACATCACGAAGTAAATCGGCTAGTCGATAATTTTTATCATTAAAATCTTTGCCATAGCTATCAACATTTTGCCCTAACAAAGTAATTTCCTTAAAACCTGAATTAAGAGCATCTTTAACCTCTTTCAAAATAGTTTCCGGAAGCCTTGAACGTTCACGCCCTCTTGTATAAGGAACAATACAATATGTACAAAAATTATTACAACCCTCAGTGATTGGAATCCACGCATTGACAGATTTAACTCTGTCAATTTCATATTTTACAGCCTTGTCATCTTCGGTTGCATTAGTTTCTTCGCATTCACAAACCTTTTCACCGTTGTTAATCTTTTTGATAATATCCGGAAGAGAATAAATTTTATGGGTTCCTAAAACAAAATCAACATAGTGAGCACGTTTAAAAATTTCTTCCGCTTTTTGTTGTGCAACGCAACCACAAAAACCAATTTTCAATTCCGGTCTTGTTTTCTTCCACTTGCCCCAAGTCCCAATAAGGCTAAAAGCCTTGTCTTCGCTGAGTTGTCGAATAGAACAAGTATTAACCATAAGCAAATCGGCTTCTTTTGGGGTATCAGTTTCCTCATAACCAAAATTTGAAAGCATACCAAACATTCTTTCGGTATCGGATTTGTTCATCTGACAACCCATGGTTTCTATATAAACTTTTTTCATAATCTTCCCTTTTTGTAATAAATTCAACTGATTTTAATTATTATACAAACAAGATTTCTTCGCAAATAAAATGGCTACAATAGGTTAAAAATTGCCAGTATCTTACAATGAAAGAATTCGCAAGGAGTCTTTCAAAATATCCTCTGCAGGAGCATCCTTTGATAATTTTGCAACAGATTTCGTTAATGCAGTTGCCACCTCATCTTTCTCATACCCCAAAGATAATAATACCATTTGAGCATCTTCAATATTCTGAGATTTCGGAACCGTTACACCACTTGATGAAGTTGTTGTAACATTTCCCCCTTTATAAGAAGTTAATTTGTCTTTCAACTCAAGAATGATTTTTTGAGCCAATTTTGGTCCAACACCTTTTGCCCTTGTTAACTCCCTGTGATTTTCATCAAGCACAAAACCTACCAAATCAGAAACTTCAAAAGAATCCAACAATGTCAAAGCCATTTTTGATCCAACACCGGAAACAGAAGTAAGAATATTAAAAATATCTCGGTCTTCTCTTTTTAAAAATCCGCATAATGACATCTTGTCTTCTCTATGAATAAGCACACTAAACATCTTCAAATTTTCGCCAACTTCTGGCAAATTTGCATAATCTCTAGCCATAATTTCAAACAAATAACCTACCCCACCACCGGTTTCAACAGTAGCAAAATTACCCTTTGCACTGGAATTTTTGTAAGAAAATTTTCCGTTTATATAATCGTACATTCTAAATTAACCCCTTAAAGATGCCTTAATCTCTTCAACTTTTTCCTGCAACTCTGAATCGGTTTTCAACTTATCTTCAACTAAATCGCAAGAATACATAATTGTCGTATGTTTTTTGCAGAAATAATCACCTATTGCCTCATAACTCATCTGCAAAACTTCACGAGACAAATACACCGCAATATGACGAGCTTGCGCAATTTTTTGCTGACGGGCAGTACTCTTCAAATCTTTGACAGTCAAATTGAAATAATCAGAAACTTTTTGAGCCACATCTTGAATTGTAATTTCTTTTTTCTTTGCCTCACAATTTAAAGCCTTTTTAGCCAAAGCAAGAGTCACACCAACACCAGTAAACTCTGCATAAGCACTAACCTTGTTAAATGCTCCTTTCAATTCTCGAACATTATTTACAAAATTTTCTGCAATGTATGCAAAAACATCAACATCTGCTTCGACTTCCAACTCTTTAGAATAAGCCTTAACAATTTCAAAACGAGTTTCATAATCTGGCGGAACAATATCCACAACCAAACCCATTTCAAAACGAGTTCTCAAACGGTTGTCAAGCTTTGGAATATCCCCGGGAAGCCTATCTGATGCGATAACAATTTGTTTATTATTTGTATAAAGAGCCTCAAAGGTTGAGAAAAAATCTTCCATCGTTTTCATTTTAGATTCAATAAATTGAATATCGTCCATCAACAAAACATCTACATTTTGGAATTTTTGATGAAATTTCCGCATTTGAGAATTGTTACAAACTTTTTTCTTTTTGCCATTTGGCATATCGTTATACTGAAAACATCTAACCCATTCGTTAAAATAATCTTCCATACGAATATAACGAACTCTCAATTCCGGTTTGTTGAAAATTATAAAATGACCAATTGCTTGCATCAAGTGAGTTTTGCCTAAACCGGATTGACCATAAATAAACAACGGATTAAACTTTCTAGACGGATTATTCGCAACAGAAAAAGCAGCATTATAGGCAAATTTTGAATTTTCACCAACAACAAAATTTTCGAACTTCAAATTTAAATTCAAATTAGCACTGGATTGCATTTGAGCAAGAGAAACTTTAGCATCTTCAGTTTGACGTTCTTCTTCTGTTTGACCTGCAACCCTCTTTGATAGCTCTTTTTTTCTAGCTTTGATGTACTTGTTAGCAAATTCAGAATCATAAGAAAGCGAAAAAGTAGCATCAAAACCAAGAACTTTTTTCACAGAAGCCTTGATTTTATCTGTCCAATTTTTCTTCAAAATATCAACAGCCATTGGATGTGGAGATAGCAGAACAAGAGTAGAATTCTCATAATCAACCGCTTCCAACGGAGTAATCCAAGTATAAAAAATATGTTCAGGAAGAGTCTTTTCCAACTCATCTTTAACTTTACACCAAACCTCTTTAACCGCATTAATATCCATATAATTATTTTACAATAAACAAACCTCCATTAAAACAAAAGTGAACAAATATAAACTTTCCCTACCTAATTAGGGAGGGGTTAGGGGTAGGTAACAGCTTTACTATACGTCCAAGATTACGACGTCACTCTCTGTATTAACTATTTAATATTTTGCCCAACTCATTTCCTCGCAATTGTACGTATCAAGTAATTCGTTGACGAAAATTAAAAAACTTTTGTGAGTGTCGTAATCAGTGACACTGGAAAAATTGGAGATTTCTCAACTTTTTGATACCCAACCGACTAATACAACATTGCCGAACTGTTTAATTGCCCATATAACACTTTTTTCTTTTAATACTTATATAAATTAAAAATCTTTTTCATACTTCCAGCTATTCTTAATTCCAACGAGCCTCTTTTGGGAGGCTCTTTTTATTAAAAAGGAAATCAGATTTTCATCTGATTTCCTTTTTTAACTATTTATGCAACAAACATTTTAATGCCATTTTGTAAATTCTTGAACCTAATGTCTTTTTACTTGCTACAGGAATTTCTAATTTCGCAACATCAAAAAGAGTATGCCCTTTCATATGTCCATAAAATGACATTTTTACATCTTTTCCAATATGTTCAAGCAGTGAAACTTCCCCTGTTCCATTCTTTGGAAATCTCAAACTTGAAAGTTTTTCGCCATTAGAAGAATATCGTGTTTTAGAAATATCCCCTAGACCATCAATTTTTTCTCTTATCAATGTAACCTTATTTCCATCTTTATCTGCTTGATACAACCTTGTTGCAACACATCTATCTGTATTATCTTGTTCTAATAATGTTCTTCCAAATTTTGAGTTAAAAAGTTTTGTATATCTCTTCACCGGATATGAGAATTTTGAACCATCATAATTTGTACCAACACCCAAAATTGCAGATTGTGTATAACTCATAACAATATCTCCTTTTTCCTTTAAATTCTTCCCAAAAAGTTTAAATCGATTTTCCCTTACATATAGATAAAGATTTAAATAAAAAAGGAATTGCCCCGCCCCACCACATCATATCATATCATATCATATAGCAAGTATAACAAGAGTTTCAGGGTTTTGAAATTCAACTTCATATTTCTTAATAATAGTGAAAAGCAAATAACGAGTTACATATAAAAAAAAGAACCTAGAAAATGTCATTCTAGGTTCTTTCTAAATTAGGTGCTGGCAACGATGCTATAGCTCTTGCTGAGC
>ENA-ORLJ01000023-ORLJ01000023.1-human-gut-metagenome-genome-assembly--contig:-NODE-23-length-80465-cov-9.53502_pt1 | contig 80465 bp, 77 predicted proteins | sample MGYA00243068_ERZ508826 | MGnify/ENA primary metagenome ERZ508826 (study PRJEB26277, sample SAMN04329849) | human gut metagenome | biome: human-associated habitat | host: Homo sapiens | place: USA...
GTTTAGACTTAATATAGAAAATATCAATTTCTAAAAGAAGTTGGTATTTTTTTTATTGTTAAGAAAGGACAGGTTTATATGATTAATATTGTAACGAAAGAATTAGAATTTGATGAAGAACTAAAAAAACGAATTGAGTTTATATGTGATTTTTGTAATACTACTCCAACAATTATAAATGGTAATATTAGAAATATTGATAAAACTAATCTCTCTTACATTGAACCACATAGAATAATTATTAAAGGTATTACATTTCTTGCATTTAATTATTCTAAAACTTTATTTGTTGGTAATTTATCAAATAAACTTGAACTTAAAGATTTAGAATCATTTATCAAACAATTAAATTAATATTTATATACCAACTTCTTAAGATACTACTATTCCCTAATCAGGGAATTGACAAATCTTAAAAAAGTGATATTATAAATAACCAATGAAAGAGGTACTTTCTAGAAAGAGAGGTACATCTATGAAGATAAAACGCAAGATATCGAAAATTTATAATATTGATTTTAATGAGGAGTCAGTAGTATTTAGACTTTACTAGATACTATTGTCTCCTCTTTTTTAGTAATAAGGAGTTGAGGATTATGAATAATGAAAGGAAAGTTGCAGGTCTTTATATAAGAGTATCTACTGAAGATCAAGCTCGTGAGGGTTTTAGTTTACCAGAACAAGAAAAGCGTTTAAGGGCTTTATGTGAGTTCAAAGGTTATGATATATATAAACTATACAAAGACGCTGGAATAAGCGCTAAAACGGGCAATACAAGGCCTGCATTTGAAGAATTATTACAAGATATTAGAGAAAAGAAATGTAATACTATTGTGGTATTAAAATTAGATAGATTAACTCGTTCAGTTTATGATATGGAATTTATAATGAAGTTCCTAGAAGAAAACAATGCTTATTTAGATTGCGCTAATGATGATATAAATACAACTAGTGCTAATGGCAGAATGGTTGCTAGACTTTTAACAACTGTCTCACAAAATGAAATTGAAAGAACAAGTGAAAGAACTAAATTTGGTATGGCTGGAGCAATTAAAGAAGGACATATTCCACATAAAGCACCATTTGGCTATAAACACGAAAATAAAAAACTTGTTCCAGATGAAGCAACAAAGGATCAAGTTATAAGAATATTTAATTTATATTATCAAGGTAATCATATCAAACAATTAGTAATCTATATAATAAAGAAAAAGTTTTTGGTAAAACAAATTGGTGTGATGGAACTATTTTAAAGATAATTGAAAATGAAATATATAAGGGAGATTTTATTCATGGTAAAAGAACTAAAAATCCCACTTATTACCCTGATGTAGTTGAACCACTTGTTAGTAAAGAATTATGGGAAGAATGCCAAGTTCAAAAGAAAAAGAACTCTCGTAATTATAAAAGAGATAAAGAATATTTATTCTTACAAAAACTTAAATGTCCTAAATGTGGAAGAATATTAGGTGGTAATGCTACTAGAAAGAAAAATGGAAATGTTTATTATTACTATCAATGTCATGATTGTAAAGTATCAATTAAAGAAACTGATATTGAAAAAGAATTTGATAACTTTATAAATGAAATACAAGAATATGATTCAATCGTTAATCAAACGCTACTACCTATGATTAAAACTAAACTAGATAATCCTAAAGATAAATTAATAAAAGAATTAAAAGAACAAAATGAGAAAGCTCAAAGAATTAGAAAAGCATATATTAATGGCTCATTTACTATTGAAGAATATGATACTGAAAAAGAAATTGTAGATAATACAATTAAGCATATTGAATCAAAAATTAGAGATTGTAATATATGTGATAATTTAAAATTCACACCAGAAGATATATTAATTAAAAGAGATATAGATTATATAAATCAAATGGTTTACCTAGAGGAATATGAAGAAAATACTTATATGTGGAAAGATTATACTAGATCTGAAAAATGTGATTTAATTATGAGATATGTAGATAATGTAGAACTAGAATTGTATGGTAATAACAAAATAAGACTTGGTGAAGTATATTTTAGAGAAAGTATGTGTAAGCCATGTAATGATTTATATGATTCTGGTTTCCTAGATAAAAAAGATTATGCAATACTTGGTAATATTGGAACTAAATTAAGATTTAGTGAATATCTACCAATTGAGAAAGTTAGTGAGATAGTATTTACATTAAGACAATTTTATAATGTTGATTATTTTGAAGCAACTTATTATTATGATGATAAAGTAATGTTCTTTAATGATTATCAAAATAGAAATATCGTAAGAATATTTCCAATAGAAGATTATAAAAAGATGGATAAAATAGATAGAATACAATTAGGAGTTATCTATATTGGTAATGATGAAAAATGTTTATTAGATAATAAAGAAGAAGTATTTACTACTATTCCAGAAAGAACTAATTGTAGAGTTTATGAATTAAATGAAGAAATTAAAAAGAAAAAATTAGAATCAATTGAAAAAGCAAAAAAGATGAGAGAAGAAATTCTAAAAAGGAATGATAATGTTAGTCATGAACAACGATAGTTGCTTGTGAAACTCTTGACTAAGAAAATATAAATAATAATGGAATAACATCAAAACAAAATTACTTTTCGTCTATCATATGAAAAATTTTTTGCTTACTTTTTTCTTAAAAAAGTAATAACAAACGAACACGTTTTGTTGAACTCTGTTCAATGAAAGTTGGAAAAGTTTGTTTAAATAAATTATGAAAATAATAGTTAGTTATTTGAATAATTTACATAGATAAAATAAAAAGCAGTGCTTTCTGTTTTATCTATACTTTATGTAGTTTTAATGCCTAAAGCATTATTACGAAATAAAGTATCAACGGTTTCTAAGGTGGTAAACCTTAGCTTCCATATCTTGTCTCTGACAAGATATATAGGAAGTTATGAATAATGACAAAGCCACTTTCGTGCCGTTTTCAATATTCATAATTTAGTGGGTGTAAAAAATATGGAATTATCTTATTCACTACATTTAGGTAATGATAAAAACAAATCTATTAAAGCAAGACAAGAAGCAAAGAATACTCCATCAGGAACAACATCAAAGAATAATAATGCAATTCAAAATGTTAAGCAATTAGGAAAAGTTAATCATCATAATTTAAGACAATACGACAATAATCAAGAACTAATTAAAACTATCAAAGGTTCAAATGATATTGTTAAAGATGTTAAAGACTTATATATAGATTTATTTGATGAAGCAAGATTAGAATATAATAATAAACAAACTAGAGATGATAGAAAAATAGATAACTACTTTAATAAGATAAGTAATGATACAAAACACGATCTTGCTTGTGAGATAGTTATTGAACTTGGTAATATGGAATATTGGGATGAAAAAAGTTTAGAATATAAATATCAAATGACACAGGTATTTGAGCAACAACTTGAAGATTTAAAAGAAATAGTTCCAGACTTTTATATAGCAAACGCTACTATACATTTTGATGAACATTCTCCACATATGCATATAGTTGGAGTTCCAGTAAAAGAAAATTGTAAAACTGGTTTATCAAGACAAGTTGGAAAGACTTCTATTTTTACTAAAGAATCATTAGTAGTTATTCAAGATAAAATGAGAGAAAGATGTATTGAAGAATTTAATATTGCTTATGGTATGGATTCCAAACTAAAAGAAAAACAAAAAGGTAAAAATATAGATATTACTTCATATGAAAGAAAACTCTTTAATGAAAGAGTTAAAGGATTAAAACAAGAAATATCCAATCTTCAAAATGAAGTATCAGATTTAGAAGATAATAAAGAATCTATCAACAAACAAATAACTAAACTTTCCAAAGATAAAGATAGTATAAAAGATGAAATTGATAAAAAGAAAAAAATAAATAATTAATTTATTATTAAATTTAAAAACCAACTATGGGATGAGAATGAAAAACTAAAAGAAGAAATTGAGGATTTAAAAAGGTTAAACTATCAGTATGAAAATCAATATAAAAGTTTAAAAGAAAAAACTGATTATCTTATTTATCATTTAAATAAGGTGTTAAAAAAATTACCTGAGTTTATTCAAAATATTGTTGAAAGATTATTTAATTATAGTGGTTTAGATTTAAAATATTTTAAGCAACAATATGATCCAGAAGTTAAAGGTAGATTTAAAGGTTTTAATCTATTTAATAAAAAAGAAATTGAAAAAGCAACTAAACATATTAATGATGAGATGGATGAATATGCTGAAGAATTTTATAACGAAAAAAATGATAAAGAAAAAGACGATGGTTTTGAAAGATAACCATCGTTTTGTATAGTATTTACTATTTAAATCATCTTTTCATTCTTCTAATTGCTAATTCTAATTTAGGATGTGGATCTTGCCAATTTTCTGGTTTTATAACTTTACCCATTTCGTTATAATGAGATTTACCATCGGGAAAAAGTTTGCTCATATTTGCATGTTGAACAATATCAAATAATTGTTCTGGTTGAACTCCCATCTCAACTAACGTACCTAATGCAAAGTATATTGTATCTATCATTGCATCTGCTTGTTCAACTATGTCTTGCTCTTTGACAGCATCTAAAAATTCATTTATTTCTTCTAACATCCAAGCATATCTTTTTTTTGCACGTTCTTCCGTTAATGATATTGGTTTATCAGCAACTGGATGATTAAATGCTTGATGAAACTTTTTAACTTCTCCAAATTGATAATTTATTTCAAAATCTGCACTATTAGTATCAATTGTATTATTAACAGACATGTTTTCAATTGCAATAGCCAATTTAGGATGTGGATCTTGCCAATTTTCTGGTTTTATAACTTTACCCATTTCATTATAATGTGGATTCCCATCAGGGAAAAGTTTGCTCATATTTGCATGTTGAACTATTTTAAACAAAATATCAGGTTGAACTCCCATCTCAACTAACGTACCTAATGCAAAATATATTGTATCTATCATTGCATCTGCTTGTTCAACAATATCTTGCTCTTTAACAGCATCTAAAAATTCATTTATTTCTTTTAACATCCAAGCATATCTTTTTTTGCTCGTTCTTCTGTTAATGATATTGGTTTATCAGCAACTGGATGATTAAATGCTTGATGAAATTCTCTTACTTCTATATATTCTTTATTCATATCTATTTCCTCCAACTATTCAAGTACTAAATGTTTTACTTTCCATCTTTCAAATTCTTGTTTTTGTTCTTCTGTTTCAATTTCCTCATGATAGTAATGTTTAGTAAATTCACCACAAGAACTACCTACTTCTTTACCTGGTGGGCAATAAGTTTTAATTCTAAGTTGTGGAATAGTTTGTGATATTTTACTAACCCATTCATCTTCATTATTACTTATTTGCAATTCATTTATTGGATTAAACCTAATAAATTTAATAGAAATATTATATTTAGATAGCAATTCACATACTTTAATTAATTCTTTTTGACTATCATTAACTCCATTTATTAATGTATAATGAATTTCAATAGGATCATTTGTAGTATGCAATTTACTATATTTTTTCATTATTTCTTCATTTGCTTGTAAACTTTCTCTGTAATTTACTAAATATGCTAATGCTTCTGGTATAGACACATTTGTACTAGGTATTAAATCATATCTTTCACTATCAATAGGTGTATGCATTGAAAAATGAACTTTAAGCGGAATATTTAATTTACACACCATTTCTTTTAATCTTAAAATATTATTATTAGGCATCATAGTCGCAATTGCATATCCAATATCTTCATATCCTAATTTTTCTTTTATTAAATTTTCATTTTTATAAACTTCTTCAATTAATTTAAGGTTTAATAATGGTTCACCAACTCCCATAAAAGATATAAGTAATTTTTTCTTATCAGTTCTTTTATTACCATTTTTAATTAATGTTTGAAATAAACATTCGATAAAATCTTCAGAATTTATAGGAATCATTGCTTTATTTAAACCTTTATTTGTTAGATGACACATTTTACATCCTAAGTTGCAAAAATGATGTGTTGGAACACAAACAACATCTTTGTCCTCTTTATTAAATAGTAACGACATTTCAATAATTTTTTTATTACCAATGTCAAAAACAGTTTTTAATGTTCCATCGCTAAAATCTTTAAAAGTTCCCATGTTTTTAATCATAATATCTGCCTCCTGAAATAATTATAAAATAAAAAGATATTTATTTACAAATATCTATTTTTCATATTTTTTATTAATTTAAGTTATGGGTATAACTTTTTAGCATAGTTATTATAATTCAAAGTCATAATCTATGTAATTTTCAATAAATTTTTTTGGTGCCGTTGTTAAGAAACTTTTATCGAAAATAATATTTATTTCTACTGTTGGCAATTTTTCTTTAATATCTAAAATTTCTAATTCTTCGTTCTTAATATCATCTTCAACAAGATTATAAATTATATATCCAATACCTAAATCTTTTTTTACAGCAGAAATTATCATTTCACTTGTATGTATATTAATGACATTTTCAGCATCGATATCTTGATTTAACAATAATTCATCTAAATCATTTCTGTTAGATGTTCCAGGTATTGGTAATATTAAAGGTTTATTTTTTAAATCACTTAGTTTACTTATTTTTTTATATTCTATGTTTGTTGTATCTTTTTTTACTACAAAGCAGTACTGTACTTCATCTAATTTTGTTACTTTCATTCCTTCATCTAATCTTACATCAATTGGTGATGTATCTATAACAAAGTCAACTTTATGTGAATCAAGTAAACTAATTAATTTAGAGGTTGAACCAGTTATTATTGTTATTTCTATATTTGGATATTCTTTATGAAAATTAATTATTTTATCAAACAAGAAAAATGATCCTATGTTAGATGGCATACCAATAGATAATTTTCCTCTTTCAAGGTTTTCAGTTTCTAACATAGTTCTTTCTGCAATAATTAAATTGCTGTATGACTTTTCAACAAAATATAATAATTCTTTTCCTTTGTCTGTTAATTCAACACCATTTAAATTTCTATAAAAAAGCTGTGTTCCTAATTCATCTTCAAGTTTTTTAATTGATTTACTTACTGCTGGTTGTGATGTAAATCCATATTGTGCTGCTTTAGAAATACTACCATATTTTGCTACATCATAAAAAGTTTTATATAAATTTAAATTTATATTCGTTTTATACATAAAACATCATCTCCAAATTACGAGTCGATTAATATTATATCATCTTTTTTAAAAATTTTATAACTGTTTTAATAAATTTCACTAAAAATATGGTATTTCTTTTAAATGTTTGCTATAATATGGATAGAAATTGATATTAATCTATTAATTTCTCATTAGCGAGGAAAAGTTTGAAATAACTTAACCAATCGCTCCAGATTGATAGGAAACTCGAACTTTTTGAGTTTAAGTAATAAATGCTAACTAGAAATAGTTAGTTTTTTTGTTATTTAAGAAAGGAAAGTGATTGAGTATGACAATAGAAACTAAAGAACTTGTAATAAGCGAAGAATTAAAAAGAAAGGTTGAAATGATATGTAAATTTGCTTATGTGGAATACTCTTTTACAAACGGAAGTATTATAAGTCTTAAAAACACTAATATAACCTATGTAAAACCCCATATTTTAAAAGTTAAAGACAATGACTACTTAATATTTGAAAATAGTGAAAATGTCTTTATAAACGGTTATAATAACAAAATTAAGTTTAAAGATTTAGAACAATACTTAAAAATGAACTAATATGGTTTGACAAACTAAAAATAAATGATACAATATAAAACCAATAAAGGAAGCAGTATCTAGTCTTTTATTAGAAAGTGAGGTACTACATGAAAAAGCAAACAAAATATTATATTGAATTTTATAGGGAGTTAAAGATATTAGTTTAAACTAGTGTTTTTAACTCCCTTTTTTAGTAGAAAAGGAGTTGATACGAATATGGATGAAAAAATCAAAAGTGCTGGCATATATATTAGAGTTTCTACTTTTGACCAAGCAAGAGAAGGATTTAGTTTAGGAGAACAAGAAGAAAGACTAAGAGAGTTTTGTAATTTTAAAAGATATAATATTTATAAAGTATATCAAGATGCTGGAATAAGTGCTAAAAATGATAGAAGATGTTAAAAAAGGTAATATTAATGTTATTGTTGCCTTAAAACTAGATAGATTAACTCGTTCTGTATACGACATTGAAAAACTAATGAAATTTGTTAATGATTATGAATGTGATATAGATTGTATGGCTGATGAATCAAACACTAATACATCTAATGGTCGTATGGTTATGAGAATAATGACTAGTGTTTCTCAAAATGAAATTGAAAAATGTAGTGAAAGAACTAAATTTGGTATGGCAGGTGCAATTAAAAATGGTCATATTCCTAATAGAACTGGTTTAGGTTCTAAAAGAGAAAATAAAAAGTTAGTACCTGATCCACTAACTAAAGATATAATAGTTAGAATATTTGATTTATATTTAGCAGGTAAAAGTCATCAAGCAATTGCTAATATCTATAATAAAGAAAAAGTATTAGGAAAAATAACTAAATAGGATGATGCTATAAATATTAAAACTCTTATTTTATAAGTTTTAACGCATATATAATCCTAATATCAACCTACAAAGTAGGTTGAATTTCGTAAGTACGGAATTAGTCTTGTGTAACACTAAACCCTTATGAAATAAGGAAAAGTTTAGCATAGTTGCACAAGTTTCTTATCCTGCTTTTTCACATATGCTACTATTTGTATATGAAATCATCCTGTTTATAAAAGCTAAAAGGACCAACCGTTAAGTTGATCTAATCAATAAATTGTAATTTCTCTTTTATTCTATCTTTCTCTTTCTTCTTGAAACTACATTTGCTAATATTATAAATACTATTGCGAATCCTAACATAATTACCATATTTACAATTAAAGGTTTTAATGTTGCAAAATTAAATTTCTCTAAAGTTTTCAATGCTTCATTTGTGCTTATGTAATAATATGTAGGTAATGTGTGTGCTATTTTCAATACTGAATCTGGTAGCCATTCCATAGGTACAAAAGCCCCACATAAAAAACTTGAGCCTAATGCTACTACATTTACAATTCCATTTATTGTACCTTTATTTGATACTAAATTTCCTATCAAAAATGCTATTGTTGTTGCACAAATTGTTAATACAAGAGAATTTATAATATATACTACTCCTATCGCTGTTGTCATTATATCACGTAATATAATAAAACTTATAATAACATAGAATAGCCATAATATTAAAGAATAACAACAATTTGATAATAGTAATATTCTATTATGCTTTTTATAATTTGTACTGCTTACAACAATTCTCTTTCTTGTTCTTTCTTCATTAAAACTACTCAATATTAAACTAATAATAAGTAATAAACAAGATAATATACTATAACTTGCAAAATTGTAGTAAAAAGTTGCCTTTGAGATAGTATTTGTATCTAATTTTGAGGTGATTTCTGTTTTTGCTTGTTTTGATAGTGTTTCATTTATTTTGGCAATCAATTCGTATTCATTATCAATACTCTTTTGATATATATTGGCTACCTTAATGTACCTAGAAACAAGCATTTCTTCAAGTGATGCTTGATAATCTCCTGTACTTTTTATTTCTATTTGTGGATTTTTTCCTTCCATAAAGTCTTTATTATAGTTTTCTGGAATGTATATAACATAGTTTGCATCCCTATAAAATAAAGCGTCATTTATTTTTTCTTCATCTGTTTCAATTTCAACTATATTGCTATTATCTGTTATATACTTTATAAAATCTTTTGTAATGCCTTTTTCTTCATCATAATTTACGATTACAACATCTGGCTTACTTGCAACAAAATTCATACTTTTTTCACTTGTTTGCATATTAGAAACACCAAATATAAGTAACATTACTGTATAAATAATTACTATTACTTTATTTTTATTTAAAATTTTCCAAAATGTTTTAAATACTGTCATATTTCTGCCTCCTTAAACTAAAAAATGAAATTAGCATTAGTACAAAAGCAAAAATAAGTAAACTAATAATATTAAACCAATATCTATCAAATGTATCATAATAATATAGTGAATATAATCCATCTGTTATCATACTTGCAGGATTGATTTTGTTTATGATTGGAACATTTTTATCAACAACATATTTCATTGTAATTCCCATCATTCCAGATAAGTAACACCAGAACATTGTTAATGCAATTAAAATACCTGTTTTTGCATTTTCGTTCGTTTTAAATAGTGTTCCAACAAAAGTTCCAAGTGTCAATCCTGCAAAACTTCCGATCATTGCAAGTAGCATAATTAAACAAGTATTATCTCCATAGTCGACTTTTAGAACAAATAGAGTATATACAAATAATATTGCAAGTCCTATTAACTGTGCTATATAGCTCGCAAGTAAACTACTTAAAATAATTGTACCTTTTTTAGTAGGCGAAACTGCTATTCTTTTTCCTTTGTTAGACATATTTGCTAGTGTTTGATTTATTGATATCATACTTAACATTCCACCATATAAACAAGTCATTGCTATAAGAGTATAAAATTCAATCATTGTATAACTTAAATTACTATTTGAAATATTTTTTAGTTTGACTTCATCTTCTTTTGCAAGTTCTATTACTTTATTATAGATTTCTTCATAGTTTATATTATAATTTCCAGATGTAATTTGTTTTTGTGTTTCTGTTTCTGATAAATTTTTAATAATATCACTTGTTTGCTCAATTTCTTCTGTTACATATTTGAATATTGTTTCATTAATTCCACTTGTGGCAAAAGTTAATATTGGCTTATCTTCTTTTAATTTCATATATCCAACTATTTCGCCATTATCTAGTAATTCTTTTGCTTTTTCCTCTGTGGTGTATTGTGTATTAAATAACCTATCTTCATTATTTTCATCACTTAATTCTTCAAATGATGCTTTAAAGGCTTCATTGTTCTCAAAATCATCGTTGTTTATTATTGCAATATTTATAATATCTAATTTTTCACTATTTTCTACATTTGAAAAAGCCATATTGAAAAGTGTTCCTAATATTATTGGAAAAGCAAAAGTCCAAAATATTAGCATCCTATTTTTAAAGAGAGTTTTAAAAGCATATTTAAAATTATGAATAAACATCTAATCACGAAGCTCCTTTCCTGTTAATTCTAGGAATACATCATTAAGTGTAGGTCTTTCTGAATAGATTTTGTTATAATTTATACTCTCTTTTTTTAAATAATCTATCATATCTACTAGATTATTTTTTCCTTTTTTATATGTAACAAGTAAAACATTGTTAGTATATGTTACATCATCAACATTTTTTAATTCTTTTATTTTTTCAATATATCCAGGTACTAAATCATTTACTTCAACTGTAACCTTTTCTTCTATTTTAGCTTTTTTCTTCAATTCATCTGTTGTTCCTGTAGCAAGTATTTTCCCTTTATCAAGAATAATTACTCTATCGCAAAGTATCTCAACCTCTTCCATATAGTGTGTTGTATAAACGATAGTAGCTCCATTTTCTCTTAACTTCTTGATTCCATCTAATATGTTATTCCTACTTTGTGGATCAACAGCAACTGTAGGCTCATCTAGGAATATAAGTTTTGGTTTATGTGCAATACCACAAGCAATGTTTAATCTTCGCAATAATCCTCCAGATAATTTTTTAGGATAGAATTTTTTGAAATCTTCTAATCCTACCAATCTTATTGCATCTTCAATGTATTGTTTTCTAGTTTTTTTATCTTTTATATATAATCCACAGAAATAATCTATATTTTCATACACAGTCAATTCATCAAATACAGACACTTCTTGAAATACAACACCTATTTTTGACTTTATATCATAGGCATCTGGCTTCATATCTTTACCAAATATTTTTATAGTTCCTTTACTAAATTCAAGTAAAGATAATATGCAGTTTATTGTTGTAGATTTACCACTTCCATTTGGTCCAAGTAATCCTAATATTTCTCCCTCGCGTACTTCAAAAGATAGGTTATCTATAGCTTTTAATTCTTTATATTGTTTTACTAAATTTTTTACTTCAATAATATTATCCATTATTTCCTCCTCTACAACTTACTATTTATCTTTCAGTTTCTATTATATCATTTTATTTACTTAAAATATTAAAATGTAGATTAATTTTAATAAAATCATGCTATAATAATTATAGTTAGTAGTTATTACTACCTATAATTTATTGCTTTTAATGGTTGTTTTACAAGAACCGTAAGGGCTCCATAAAAAAATACGCTCGAAACTTTCGAGCTTTTTTAATACAACCAATTCAGAAATGAGTTGGTTTTTTATATATTTAATATCCATTCAAATGCCTTTTCATATTTGATAATAATGTAGTACTTCTGAAACATATTTTATGTTCCTATATTTACAAAAAAACTAAGCTATCGCTTAGTCAATAAAATATTTTTTGATATAGTACTTTCAATTAATGTTTTAATGATTTCTTTACCGATGGATAAAGAGCATTATACCTCTCTATCTCTTCTTCTTGCAATGTTAGGTTTCTTGTATTTACACCTAATTGATTCTTAAACGATACTGAATAAAAATTGCGCAATAAAGCCTCTTTTCCATCTTCAGTAGAATCAAATAAAAATTCATGATAACCATTATCATCTCTAAATGATTGTTTTAATTTACCAGTATCATAATCATAAACTATTTTTATATTTTTACCACTATTTATTCTAATTCTACTTCCATCTTTTGCCTCTAGCATACTATTTCTAAACAAAAGTGATGGTATAATCGCCTTCATCCATTGATAAGCTTCATCCTTTTCCTGCTCAGGAATGGATATAGTAGACATTGTACTAACCCCATATAGATAACAAAAAGTTTTATATGCATCTACAACAACATTAGCAAATGCATTACCATATGATGTCCCAGGTTTTTCCGGAGTTGTATATACTCCAGGAACACTTGTATCATATATCCATGCCATTGATCGTTCACATCCAGTAAATAGTTCATGATTTTTATCATAAACAGCTTTTATTGCATTCTCTACTTGCTTATTATGTTCTTTATCACTATATATAATAATTCTGTCACAATGATTTTCAGAAGTAGTTAATTGATATTTAAACATAACCGGAAGATTTTGTGAAGTAAACTCTTCTACTAATCCTAATGCTATTTTATGCATATTTTTAGGATTAGGCGCTATATAAAATCTATCATGTATACTTCCTATTTTATCTGTATTAATTTTGACCCATTTATACTCTTGATGTTGATTTTCCATTTTAACATTACTGCCAAAACGAGATTGTAAAACAGTTACTTTACAAGTAAAAAAGAAATCATAAAGTACAAAAAATTAATGCAGATAATATCTGCATTTTTATATTCATAAATAATATACGTTTATCTTTGATTTCCTAATAAGAAATTATATTTTGCCGCATGTATATTTTCATCAGTCATAATAGACATCAACAAAGTATAATAATCTCCACTCATCACACTAAGTATTTTTCTATATTTTTTTACTGCCGCCAACTCTGAAAATAAAGCCTTTTCTAAGTCATCCCTATAACTACTACTTTGAAAATTATAGTTTGCAGGTGTTTGATATGATATATTTTGTTTAGTAAAGTCATAATAAATTTTTCTTAATATTTGTCCATGTTTTTCTTCATCATTCCTAATCCCTTGAATAATCATTTTTTCTTTTTGACTAGGGGCTTTTCTAATTAAATTATCATAAAACACCATATCATTATTTTCATCTTCAAATGAAGATCTTATCATTGAAATCGCATCAGCTGGTGTAATTATCTCATCACTATTAAATAGTTTTAAATTATTATCATAATTATATCCATAATTATTGTAATTATCATTATAATTCATTTAACCATCTCCATTAAAAAATATGTTTAAAAAAAGAAAAAAGAACCAAAATGATTCTTCTACATGATATCTCTATATATTAATAATTGATTAGGTAATAAGTATATTTGTTTATTATAATTTAATAAGTTTGAAATACTAATTCTCTTGTCTTGCATAATACTTTGAATTGTATCACCATTCTGTGTTAAATACGTACGAATATATGGTTTTGGAACAAGTAAATTTTGTCCCGGAGTAAGCATCATTTTGTTATTAATACCATTAATCATCATTAACGTATTAGGCGAAATATTATATTTTTCAGCTATACTATATAAATTATCTCCTCTTTGAACTGTATAAGTAGTAAAAAGATCATTATTATTACCTACATTATTATTTAGAACTGCCATATCTTGATTTAAGGGTACTGTAATAACTTCCCCTGGCATCAAAATTTTATTAGTAGACAAATTATTTAAGTTTCTTAATTCCCCTACTGTAGTATTAAATCTACTAGCAATAGAATATAGAGTATCTCCTTTTTTTATAACATAATAACTATACAAAAAAATCCCTCCTACTTAATATTATGCAAAAGGGATAAATTTAATTATTTTTTGAAACACCATACATATTTTCCTGATGATAATTGAACTCATTATATTTAATAATATCCTTCAATCCAAACTCGGAATTATAAGCATACATTGTATCGCCTACAATCCCAAAAACACTATCCGCAGAAACAGTCCAGTCTTTAAGACCAGCAAGACTAAATAGTAATAATGGATTACTATAATCATCCTTAAATACTAAATATATATTATCTCCACTTTTAAAATAATAGTTATCATTGCTCTTCCTAATATCATCAGTCTTATACTTATTCTTTATATCAAAATTAGTTTCATTTTTATAGAATTTAATCTTCGTATTATTTATACTATCTACTTTCTTATCTTTTAATCTAGCTCCATCAAAATACTTAATTTTATTATCTTTACTGACTACACTTACTTTTTCTAAAGTATCATCTATTTTATATTGTGTATTTGTATTACAATCTAACATATAAATATTGTTTTTATATCCTCCATTAAAATAAGTATTAGTAGAAGGGGTACTGTCTAACATATCAATAACTTTCTTTTTACCATCTTTAAAATTAACTACATATAATCTATTAAATGAAGTAGCATTATCCTCTATATTCATAACATATAAGTTTTTATTAGAAAATAAATAGTGATTTTCATCATAAATATCATTAGATAAGAAGTTATTTTCGTATTGTTTTTTACTATTAATAGAAAATACTCCATTATATTTCCATACTACTACATTATAACCACTAATAAAGTTTTGATTAAATGAAATTTTAGTATTATTTCCTGTAACTATCTTATAACTAGTCTTATTAGTCCATGATGAAAGACTATATCCTTTTTTCTTAAGTTTTTCTATAAATACGTTAACTCTAATATCACCTATTTGTTTTAAATAATCATAACTAACCATTTTTTTATCTATATTACAAACAACATTGGTATAAATATTATTTTTAAATACTGGAAATACACATTTTAAATCATCTTTTTCATATACCAATAAATCTTCTAATATTTCTTTATCTTTATGAAAATTAGAGTTAATTAAAAAATTATAATTTCTCTTTTTTTTATCAGAAATACTAATATTATAAGTATGTTCACCATTTTGTAATTTATATTTTTCATCTATTTTATACTCTTCATTATTTACTGTATAAGTATATTTATAATGATATTCTTTTAGAAAAAACATTACTGCTAACTGATAAATAACACATAACAATAATAATATTGTGACCAACTGTCCTACTTTTTTCATACAACCACCTATTATAATTATAAGAAAAACAATCATTTTTAGCAAGTAAAATAAGTATTAAAAAAACATGGATTACTCCATGTTTTCACTATGATTACAATTATCGCTAGTAGAAAACCTTTGCTTCATTTTCATCATGTAATCAGATATTTTTGAATATATCTCAGGTAATGCATCATTAGATATATCAGATAAAATAACTAATTCTTTAACTGTATCAATTATTACTTTTCCCCAAATAATTCCACCCAATATTTTTAAATCATTAAATAAATCGGGTGTAATGGAGTCAAGAAAATATCCAAATACTACTCTTTTTCTACCTATCAATATTCTTTCATTAGTAAGCGCTACTACAGCACTACCAAATATATTAAACGGGTTATTATTTTTTTGTGCTATAAAAGCATAAACAACATATTCTCCAGGATTAAGATGTTTCTCTACTATGCTCGCATTTTTTCTATATCTCCATCCTATAGTTAAAGGATATTTATTTTTAAATCTAGCTACATGTTGATAAACATTTAATCTTTCTTCCTCCATATAGCCACCTCTATTTCTTTATTAAATCATATTTTTCAAACATTGATACTAAATCAGCAATACTCGTTTCACCTGACGCTTTATCTTTAATATCGCCATCTTTTACAACAAGTGTTAATGGAGTACCCCAACCTTCACTAAAGTATTCATTAGAAGATTGTAATTTAGAAATACCATCATCATCTAAATCATCAGTATTTAAATAATTAACTTTTACACCATATTTATATACTAAATGTTCCATAATTGGTTTTTGAATTACGCAGTGAGAACATGTAGGTCTTCCGATATAAATAACTGAAGCTTCACTTCCCTTAAGTAATTCTAAGTATTGATCAATTCCAATAGATGTTAAATCAGCTTTTTCACTATCTTTAATACTATTACTTTCTTCTTCAACACTACTAGCTGAAGATGAGCTTCCATTTCCTTTATTATAACTTCCACTAGAAGAAGTTACAACCATACTAATAATGATTGCTACTACTAAACAAATAACAACGACAATAGTCATTCTATTTGTACTATCATTATTTTTATTAACTGATGTAGCATTATCTTTAGAGTCATCTACTGTTTTTACTTCTTCAACTTGAACAACCTTTTTTTCTACTTTTTTTTCTATTGTCTTTTCCTTATTTTCTACTGGAACTTTCTTCTTAGAAACTACATTTGCATTTTTAGTAGCAGTAGCCTTCTTTGATGTATTAGTCTTCTTTGCAGTAGCAGTTGTCTTTTTTACAGTACTACTCTTTTTAGCACCTGTATTTGTTGTCTTCTTTTTAGCACCTGTATTTGTTGTCTTCTTTTTAGTAGTATCTTTCTTTGGTGTATTATTTTTCTTACTTGCAGTATTACTACTTGCATTTGTACTTTTTTTCTTTGTATTAGCCATATTAACTCTTCCTTTCAATAATAAAATTATAACATATTTTCTAGCTATTTCACTACTTTTAAGCAATTTTTCTCGTTTTTTTTCGCTAAAAATAACTAAATTTATATATAATGTCGAATAAATATAAGAATTTTTTGATAGGAAAAACATAATTTTTAACTAGGAGGCAATATGAAAGTTGGAATAATTAAAGGTCTTTTATACTATTATGATGAAGTACTTTGGATGAGTTTTTTTGAAAATTTAGGAGTCAAAACAATTACTAATAAAGAAGTAACTAAAGAAACCATAAAAAAAGGAACTAGCATGGCTCCCGATGAAGCTTGCCTATCTTTAAAAATATTTATTGGCGAGGTTATGGAATTAAAAGATAAATGTAATGCTATTTTTATTCCACGTCTTTTTTCAATAAAAGAACATGAACAAGTCTGTACAAACTTTAATGCTTTATATGACTTAATTCATAACCTTTTTCCAGAAGTTCCCCTTATCACTAGCAATATAGACTTACAAAAACATAAAACAGAAATGAAAGCCTATATAAATATTGGAAAACAACTAGGTTATTCCGTAATAGCAACAGTCACTGCCTATTTAAAGGCTCTAGATAAAGATAAAAAAATCAGAGAAAAAAATTTCTTAGCTCAAACAGAAAAACTAAAATCCCCTTCTAAAAAAATATTACTAGCTGGTCATCCATATATTTTATATGAAAATATTTTAACGAAAGAAATTAAAAAAATCATAAAGGATAATGGTTTTGAAATTATTTATAGCAATATTTTACCAGAAGAATTGGTTGATATAGAATGTAGTAAAATTTCTAAAACTGTTCACTGGACTCATAGTAAAAAACTCCTAGCGGGAATTTCATACTATAATAGTAGAGTTGATGGTATTATCCTTCTTTCCTGTTTTCCATGCGGACCAGATTCCTTAACCAATGAACTCGTAAAAAGAAAAGTTAACAAACCTCTTTTAAAATTAATTTTAGAAAATGAAAGCAATACAGGTCTAATTACAAGACTAGAAGCATTCTTTGATATAGTGAAGGTGAAAATATGAGCAAAACAATAATAAGTTTTCCAAAACTTGGAGACTATAACATTCCCCTAAATTTTTTATTTAAGCATACCACCAATTGTAAAATAATTAATTCTCCTGAAATAACAAAGAAAACAATAGAATTAGGTAGCAAATACTCTCCTAGCGATGCTTGCCTACCCTTTAAATACACACTTGGTAACTTCATCGAATCTCTAGATATGGGAGCAAACGTCCTAATACAAGCAGGTGGTGGATGTAGATATCGTTATTATGGAGAAGTCCAAGAACAAATTTTAAAAGATTTAGGATATAATTTTGATTTATATCAGTTAAGTAATAGTGACAAGAGAAGTATTAAAGAAATATATGAATTATTTAAAAAACTAAATTCTACTCTTCCATATAAACGCTTTATTTATTATGGTTATTTGACTTTAAAAATGATCTATTATATGGATAAAATAGATGAATATATTAGAAAAAATATCGGTTTTGAAACCAAGAAAAATAGTTTTATTGTAATGAAAAAAAGAATGCTCCGTGAGTTTTCTAAATGTCAAAATCTAAGACAATTAAAAAAGTCATATTTCAAATACAAACGTCTTTTCAAAAAAATAGAAACTAAAAAAGAAAATGTTTTAAGAATTGGCATTATTGGAGAATTATATACCGCCATGGAACCATCAAGTACTTATAATCTCGAATATAAATTAGCTCAAAATAATATTGAAATAAAACGGTTTACTAACCTCTCTTACTTAATATGGGGAAAAATTATAAATGAAAGAAAAATGTATAAAACAACTAAACGTTATTGCAAATACAATTTAGGTGCTGATGGATTAGATAATGTCTATAGAACAATATATTTAAGTAAGAAAAAATATGATGGTATCATTCATACCAAACCTTTTGGTTGTACTCCAGAAATTACAGCCATTCCAATTATTCAAAATGTCTGTAGAGACTATGATATGCCTATCCTCTTTTTTTCTTTTGATGAGGAACAAGAAGATGGCGGAGTTAACACTAGATTAGAGGCATTTTATGATGTCCTACGTTACAGAAAGGAGAAAAAATGAAAAAAGGATATTTAGGAATTGACATTGGTTCAATATCTACAAAAGCAGTTCTTTTAGATGAAGATGATAATATTATTTCTAGTTGTTATTTATGGACCAAAGGAAGTCCCATTAACGCAGTAAAAAACGTTTTAAAAGAAATTTTAAAAGATAGCAAAGATATAAAAATAGTCGGTGTTGGTACAACTGGTTCTGCCAGAAGATTAATTGGTAGTATTTTAAATGCCAATGTCATAAAAAATGAAATCACAGCTCACGCTATTGGTACAAGTCACTATTATAAAGATGTTCGAACTATTATTGAAATAGGTGGTCAAGATTCTAAAATTATTTTATTAGAAAACGGATTAGTAACAGACTACGCTATGAATACTCTTTGTGCAGCTGGCACAGGTGCCTTTCTATCTAGTCAAGCAAAAAGACTTGGCATAAAAGTAGAAGATATGGGAAAAATCGCATTATTAAGTAAATCTCCCGCTAAACTAGCAGCCCGTTGTACTGTTTTTGCAGAAAGTGATTTAGTTCACAAAGCCCAAATTGGCTATACCAAGGAAGATCTAGTCGCCGGTCTTTGTAATAGTGTTGCAAGTAATTATATTCATAATGTCGCCAAAGGGAAAAAAATATATAACCCTATAATCTTCCAAGGTGGTGTTAGTAAAAACATAGGGGTCAAAAAAGCCTTTGAAGACATTCTCCAAACCGAAATAACAACTAGTGATAAAGGTCATTTAATGGGTGCAATTGGTATTGCCCTACTTTCAAAGTTAGAACCAGAAAGAAAATATTCATTTGATCTAAATAATTTTTCTTATACTACTAGTAGCGTAAACTGTGAAGGATGTCCAAATAACTGTGAAATAATTCTAATAAAAAATAAAGATAAGGTAATAGATGGTTGGGGTAATAGATGTCAAAAAGGAGAAAAATTAATAAATTAAAAAGGATATTCGATTGAAAAATCACATATCCTTTTTATTTTGTCTTCTTATTAACCTTTTCCAAACTTATATTATGTTTAATAGCGTAATTTGATACATCTCTAAAATTATCATCATAAGGATAGGTCTGTTGTCCAAAATGAAGCCACATCCCTGACCAAGAGTCACCTTCAACTAACAATTTTTGAACTAATTCATTTCTCAAACTTTCATTATCTTTTTGTTTTTCTAATTCAACACAACCTTCTTCATCATATAACTTACACTGTAAATCACATTCTAACTTATCACACTGATAAGCAAACATAGCCTCCTTAGTTTGATGAGCATCAAACTCTAAAAATAACTCTTCTATCTGTTTACCATCTATTAATCCTCTTAATATATTAGCAACAGCTTCATGCTCTTGCTTTTCCTTTTCTTCATGAGGAATTTGAAATTGAGTCAAATCTCCAATTATAGTCTCTCCTAACTCATGAATAGCTAACATAAATAACGTTTTTTTAATATCAATATCATATTCATATTCTGATTTCATCGCAATCGCAAGCATTTGAACTCCAAAAATATGTTCAGCAACACTTTCTAGTCTTTCTCTTTCCACATTCCAAACCTTCCAACCGGTTCTGATAACATTTTTAAGTTTATTACATAACACATAATATTTTATAACATTTTCTTCTCTTGACATAATATCTCCTTGTTTAATATTTATTCCAAATGTTATCAATCAATGCCTTCTTTTTTATTTTTTCAATTTCTTGAACATTAGAAAAAGAATTATTAAAATTATAACACTCTTCTAAAACGTCTTCCATTTGTCCAAATTTTACAATAGCACTCTCTTCTTTTCCTTCTTTATATAAAGCTATAATAGGTTTGATATAATGCTCAAGTAAGCTAATTGCTAAAGATTTGTCACGCGTTTTTTTATAATCTTTTTCTATATTATACGCAATCATAGGTCCTATTGTATCATAACGAAACATTATCTTTCTATAAGACTCATTCTTATCTAAAACATCTCTTCTAAACTCTCTAATATCTTCTAATATTTCATGATGTTTTCTACTGCCTAAAATTTGAAAAACAGCTGTTGGAATATAACTTCCACTATAAAATTTACAGTCTGTATAATATCCTAGCTTATCATTTCTTTTTATACAAAATCCATCATATTTACCAAAGGCACAATTAAAACAATTTTTTACTTTAAAATTACTTATCAAGAAATCACCTCACTGTCAAAGTATTATAACATGCACAAAAATAATTGTAAATTAAAAGGTATCTCATGGATACCATTTCTTATTTCTTTGACTCTAAATACTCATCATAAGTCATATATCTATCTAATATTGAACCATCATCTTTAATTTCTATTATCCTATTAGTAACAGTACTATTAAGTTCATGGTCACGACTTGTTAAAAGAATACTACCCGTAAAATTAACAAGTCCTTTATTTAAAGCTGTAATACTTTCCAAATCTAAATGGTTAGTAGGTTCATCTAAAACTAAGAAGTTAGGATTTTCAAGCATACACTTACTAAGCATACAGCGTGCCTTTTCTCCACCAGATAATACATCAACTTTTTTAAATACATCATCCCCAGAAAACAACATTCTTCCTAAAAATCCTCTAAGTACTGTTTCATCTTCTATATCATAAAAAGAGCCAATCCATTCCATTATATTTTTATTATTATCTTTAAAATAAGCACTATTATCTTGAGGTAAATAACTAGGCACTATAGTTTTGCCCCATTCATAGCTACCTTTATATTCTCTATCAATTCCCATAATAATATTAAATAAAGCTGTCTTAGGTAAATCATCATCCGCTACAATATTAATCTTATCACCCTTAAGAACTGTAAAACTAACTTTATTAAGTATTTTCTTACCATCTACTTCTTTGGTTAAATTAGTTACTTTTAATATTTCTTTTCCTACTGGTTTTTCTATTTTAAAATCTATGAATGGATACTTTCTAGATGAAGGAACAATTTCATCTAGTTGAATTTTTTCTAACATTTTCTTTCGAGAAGTAGCTTGTTTACTCTTTGAAGCGTTAGCACTAAAACGCGCTATGAAATCTTGTAACTCTTTAATTTTATCTTCCTTCTTTTTATTAGCTTCCTTCATCTGTTTCAATGCCAACTGACTAGACTCATACCAGAAATCATAATTTCCAATATATAGTTTAATTTTATTATAATCAAGATCAGCTATATGTGTACAAACTTTATTTAAGAAATGTCTATCATGTGATACTACTATGACAGTATTATTAAAGTTAATCAAAAACTCTTCTAACCAACTAATTGCCTCAACATCAAGTGAGTTTGTAGGTTCATCCAATAATAAGACATCTGGATTACCAAATAAAGCTTGGGCAAGCAATACTTTTACACGAAGCTTAACAGGAATTTCTTTCATTAACATATAGTGATATCCTTCTTTAACCCCTAAACTATTTAATATAGTTGCAGCATCACTTTCAGCTTCCCAACCATTAAGATCCATAAACTCACCTTCTAATTCGGCAAGTCGCATACCATCTTCATCACTAAATTCAGTTTGGCTATATAATTTGTTTTTCTCCTCCATTATTTTCCATAATCTATCATTCCCCATAATAACAGTGTTTATAACACTTTCTTCATCATACATATAATGATCTTGCTTCAAAAATGAAAGGCGTTCTCCCTTACCTAAAATAACCTCACCAGTAGTAGTTTCAATTTCTTTTGATAATATTTTTAAGAAAGTAGACTTTCCTGCTCCATTAGCTCCAATAAGTCCATAACAATTACCATCAGTAAATTTAATATTTACATCTTCAAACAAAACTCTTTTTCCAAATCTTAAACTAACATTATTAACTTGTAACATAAGTGCCTCCTAACTTTTTATAGTTTAACATATTAAGAATGGAATAACAAGAAAAAAGTATATACTACAAGTATATACCATTATAATATTTAAACTATTTTACTAAAACATTTGCCGATGCAGAAGATGCTGTTAACATATTTTCTATATTTGTTTTATCTGTATTACTACTAACATAAATTTTTGCTCCGTTGACATCATTAAATACTGAAGAACTATTAGTTAATTTAGAAGTATCAATTCCTCTAAAGTCTACTGTTTCAAGAACTGAGCAAGAATTAAACATAGCTATAATATCTGTTAGTTTAGGAGCAACTATATTACTCATATTTATTGTTTTTAATTTATTTAAATTATAAAACATAGCTTGTGCCTTTGTTAAAGATGAGAAATTTACTCCGCTTAAATTAATAGATTCAAGGGCTGTATTGCCTACTGCAAAATCACTTGAAATATCTGTTACGCTTGAAAAGTCAGCTCCACTCAAATTTAGAGTCTTTACTGCTGAAGCACCATCTAACAAACCATACAATGTTGTAACACTACTAAATTTTGTCTTACTTAAATTAACACTTAAAAGATTAGAAGCGCCATTAAAAATTTCTCCAATAACACTCATTGTATGAAAATCTAGTCCACTAAAATCAACAGATGTAACAGATGATAATCCATAAAAAGCATTAGAAAATGAAGTAACATTACTCGTATTAAAATTTTTAATATCAAGAGATGTTAACGATGAACAGTTATAAAAAATAGAATTCATATCTCCTACACTACTCGTATCAAAACTACTAACATCAGCATTTTTTAAAGCATAGCAGTTAGCAAACATAGCTGACATAACCAACACTTATACATAAAATAATTAAACATATATACACTACTACTTTTTTATTTTTATTCTTCATAATACTAATACCTTCCTACTATATCAAATTATAATATTCAAAGGCTATAATAGTCAATGTAATAAAAAAAGAAACCAACCAATATGATTAGTTCCACTAAATTTTTTATAACTCATCTATTGTCTTAATACCTAATATACTTAAAGCATTAGTCAATACTTTAGCAGTACTCTTTAATAATCTTATTCTTGAAGATTTTAGTACAACATCAACTTCATTTGATATATTAACTTGTTCATAGAACTTTGAAAATAAACCTGCAATTCCAAAAATATATTTAGTTAAATGAGCTGGTTCATTTGATGTTAACAATTCATCTATTACTTCAGGAAATAAAGATAATTCTTTAACTAATTTATTTTCTATTTCATTATTAAATTTAATTTCTTCTGTTAATTCAATATTATTATTCTTTAATATAGAATTAATTCTTACCAAACTATATAGGATATACATTCCAGATTCTCCTACAAAACTAGTTGCATTTTCTAAATTAAAGTTAACTATTTTATTCTTTGAAACATTTAACATTGTAAATTTAATACAAGCATTTACTAATATATTTAACTTATCCACAGATATTTCACTATTTCTTTTGTTAAATTCATTTATCAAAGTGTTCTTTACGGCCTTCATAAAGTCAGTAACTAAAACAACAGTACCAGCAGAAGTAGACATCTTGTCACCATCTAATAAAACATATGAGTATGAAATAAGTTTTGGAGCCTTATATCCCAAGATATCTAATACTGCACTAATCTGTTTCATATAAACTTCTTGATCTTCACCTAAAACAATAAAATTATTTTTTGGATTAAGTTCTATTTTATGAATTGTATAAGCAATATCTCTCATAGGATATAGTGATGTTTTATTAGAACGAGTTAATACTAACACTGGTTCTCTAGTTGGTATATCATATCCGGATAAATCTACATATAGTCTTCCTAACTCATCCTCATGTAACCTACCCGTTTTATCTAGTCTCTTTAATATATTATCTAAATAGTTATTATAAACAAAATCAGATTCATGTGTAAATACATCAAAATGAATATCTAAAGTATCAAATATTTGTAATTGTCTTTCAACACATATATCAGTGATTTCTTTAAACTTTTGTACCATCTCAGTGTTACCACTTTCTACTTGTTGAAGATAATAAAATGCCTTCTGATCTATACTTTCATCTTCTTTTGCCCTATTACTAATTTTTACATATGTATCTAAAATAGATGAAAAATTACCATCTTTTAATCCATACTCTTCTATTCCGATAACCAGAAGAGCAATTTTTTTACCAATATCATTAATAAAATAATGTCTTTCAACCTCATATCCTGTAAACCCATATAAATTACTCATGAAGTCTCCAATTAAACTATTTCTACATCTTCCAATATGAGGTTCAGCATTAGGATTAATAGAAGTATGCTCTATAAGTAAAGCTTCATTATTTCCTTGGTTTAGAGAACCATAATGATCATTTATTTCTATATCTTTGATTACTTCCGCATTAAACTTTTCATAATTTAAATAAAAGTTAATATATGGTCCCATCACTTTAATTAACGAAAAGTTATTTTCTTCATCATTAAATTTTTCTCTAATTAGGTTTGCTATTTCTATAGGATTTGAATACTCTTCATTTCTTAAATTAGCACACTGAATACTATAATCTCCCATATTATCTTTTGGAGGTATCTCAATTTTTATTTTATCCTCATCCACTTTAAGTATTTCTAAAATATGTTTCTTTATATATTCTTTCACCTTTACATCACCCTATTAATATTATTAAGGTGCAACACTTCTTACTGCACCAATTGCCAATAGTTAGATTATATCATATTTTTACATCTTCTAACAATATTTTTATATGTATTTATACTCTATAAAAGAAAAAATGGTTCATAGACCATTTCCTTATTTTTTAAATACACTAAGTATTCTTGATACAAAATATATTATTTTTGTGCTTTTATCGATTGCAAAACCTTTACCAATAGCTTTACCTCCAATAGTAAGCATTGAAATAATAGCTGTTGTTAAAATGCTCGCTAACAAGTCATTAACCTGATAATTAGTAATTAAAATAGTGACAATTATAACTCCTGCTGATCCTGATGCAACCCCACATACATCCCCTATTACATCGCAACAAACAGATGATACTTTACTAGCATTTTTAATAAGTTTCACCGCAACATGAGCTCCCTTAACTTTTTTTGAACTCATACTATTAAACACTTTAATATTTCCCGAAGTAACACTTACTCCTACAATATCAAAAATAATTCCTAATATTACAAACAACAAAGTTATAACAATAGCGACCATAAGTTCAACATCATCTAAAACAATTTCACTAAATAAACTCATTCCAATAGAAATAATAAACGCTAATACTGTTACTGTAATAATCCATTTTGTATTCTTATTTTTACCTTTTTTCTTCATAATAATTATAATAATGGCTCTAAATATGATAAATCCTTAGTCTTAGGTCAAGTAGGCTTTCCCCAATTTCTACATACCGTTACCAGTATTGCGGTTCCCCTTTAAAGAAATCAGTATGATGTCACCATTCATACGACTTGATTACCACTTAGTACCAACTTTAATCTCACATTTAGATACACTCTAGGAGATTTCCTCCCCAACAATCTTTGTTATTAATCCTTTTTTGCAAGAGTAATTTCATAGTATAGAAATCTTATTTTTGGCCAAAACAAGAAGTCCTTAACCTAATTCCAAAGCTCTCACTCAAGACAAGCTACGCTACTCATAACTTTCGCCACAAAGTAGGTTTTTACTCCTAACTCATAATAAGTCCGTCAGAATATGTCCGTATAGGCTTACTACAAAATTAGGTCTCCACAAACTATGGGTCCAAAGATATATGCCATTACATCCGGCCCATAATTTTCATCTCCAGCATTAACCCCCAATTGGGCATCAGAAGCAAACACCAGAGGTTTCATCGATGTGCTCTTTAACGATAGTTTATCCCCGTCCTCATAACAAATAAGTTGACTAGAATAATGCGCCATTAAACTATTTCAAACTATATAGTTTTTGTACCTCCTTTGGATTTAACATTCTATATTCTCCACTCTTTAGTGATAAGATATCTAAAAATGCAATACTTTCTCTCTTTAATTTTATGACTGGATGATTAATATATTCAAATAATTTTTTTATTTCATGATTATGGCCTTCGTGTAAAATAACAGAAGCATAAGTAACATTAGTACTAGCGTCATACTTTCTAAATTTAATCTTATCAGGCTTTAAAGTTTTATTATCTACGACAATTCCTCTTTCTAATGTATGAATTTCATCCCCAAGTAACTTACCTTCCATTTTTACATAATAGACTTTCGTTATTCCATTTTTTGGATGCATAAGTACATTAGCAAGTTCACCATCATTAGTTAAAATAAGAGCTCCTGTAGTATCATAATCAAGTCTTCCTACTGGATATATTCTTTTATCCGTTTTAATTAAATCCACAACTGTTTTTCTATTCTTATCATCACTTGCAGTACAAATAACACCCCTTGGCTTATTAAGAAGAAAATAAACCTTCTCTTCTTTTCTTATAAGTTTCCCACACACAGTAATAGTATCACTAGATTCTACCTGCATTCCAAGTGTTGCTACCTCATTATTAACTTTAACCTTTCCATCCTTTACTAACTCTTCAGCCTTTCTTCTTGAACAAATTCCAGCTTGAGCTATCACCTTTTGTAAACGTTCCATTTAAATCACCAAAATAATTATAACCGATATAATGAAAAATTGCTAGTGCATAAAAAATATCAGTTTACAAGTATATTGTAAAAGAGTACAATAAGTGCAAGAAAAGGAAGGATAAGATGAATAATTTACTATATCTTTATAAAACCCTACTAAAAAATATTAATTATAATGACTTTAAACCCAAAATAGACACAGCAAGAAAAATTGGGAACGTATTTGTCCCAGTATCATCCTTTACCTCTCTCCTTTTAGCACTCAATACCGATTTCAGTACGATGATTCCAATGGATATAAACATATTATCAAACATCACGTATTTATTTTTAATACTATCATTTCCAGAACACTACACCAAAGATATTGAAGATATAGTTTCTATATACAAAGATGTAGTAAAATCTTATGTAAAATTAAATGATAAACTAGAATTAAAGAGTCCAATAGATATAAATGCAGGATTAACATTTGCGCTTAACAATGGTTATTTATCATATAATAAACATTTTAAATATTGCACAGATAACAATAAGGATATTCTTAGATCACTGGGCACTGAAACTATAACTGGTCTAGCTTGTTGTAGACATATAGCAACACTTCTCAATGATATCTTACAAGAAAAAAATATTAAATCCTATACTATTCCAGCATTAATAAAAAAGATTCAGCTGATATTTCTTTTTTACAGTCTATTATAGGTAATCACTTAATTACCATTAGTGAATATAACGATAAGGTTTATTATTTAGATCCAACTAACAACAAATTTCTAACCAAAGATAATTCTTCATTTATTATTAATAAAAAGTTCATTAAATTTAATTTGAATAAAAGAAGAAATATTAAAAGGATAATGCAAAAAGAAGAAGAAACATATGCCAAAAATTTAATGGAAGAAATAAACACTCATATAATATGTGGAGAAAATATCGATATGTTTGAAAATTTTTATTCTGAAAATAAAGAGAAATATGAAGAAATAAATAACAAGATGAAAAAATTAATTTAACATCTTGTTTTTTGTTTAATTGTGTCAAATAATGTTATTTTTTGATTCTACTATATTTTTTTCTGTTAAAATTATAATGTATGGAGGATTGAAATGAAATTTATTGATAATATTAAAGAAAGAGTAAGAAAAAATTTAAAGACTATTGTTCTTCCCGAAACAAGTGACATTAGAACAATAGAAGCTGCAAGAAAGATAACAGATGAAGGGTTTGCTAATATTATTTTAGTTGGTGAAAAAGACGCTATATATTCTCTTGCCAAAGATAATAATATATATATTTCCGATATAAAAGTTATTGACCCTAAAAATTATGAAAAAACAGAAGAACTTATTAATAACTTCTATGAATTACGTAAAAAGAAAAACATCTCAATGGAAGACGCTAGAAATACTATTCTAAACAATTATCTATATTTTGGTTGTATGCTTGTTAAATTAGGCTTAGCAGATGGTCAAGTTAGTGGTGCGATAAACAGTACTGCTGATACATTAAGACCGGCTCTTCAAATTTTAAAAACTGCCCCTAATACAAAAATCGCTTCATCATTCTTTTTAATGGATGTCCCAAATTGTAATTATGGAGCTAGCGGGGTATTTGTTTATTCTGATTGTGGAATGGTCCAAAATCCGACAAGTGAGGAACTTAGTGAAATAGCCAAAACATCCGCTGAAACATTTAAACTATTAGTTGAGGAAGAACCTAACATTGCCTTCCTATCACATTCAACTTTTGGCACATCTAAGTGTAGTGATGTTGATAAAGTAAGTAACGCTGTTAAAATATTTAAACAAAACTATTCAAACTATAATGCTGATGGCGAAATGCAGTTTGATGCAGCTATCATACCAGAAGTTGCAAAGAAAAAGGCTCCTAATTCTACTGTAGCAGGATCCGCTAATGTTTTAATATTCCCAGACTTAGATGCTGGAAATATTGCCTATAAAATTACCGAGAGACTAGCTCACGCTGATGCCTATGGACCAGTAACCCAAGGTCTTGCAAAACCAGTTAATGACCTATCAAGAGGTTGCTCTGCTGATGATATTGTAGGCGTTGTTGCTATTACCGCTTTACAAGCAGAAAATAATATCTAAGAAACATATTGAGATAATGAAAGTAATATATTATAATTTAGGAGAAGGAGGAAATTATGTATAGTTCTAATTATGATAACTTATTTGTAGCATTAGGTGCCTTTGCATTAATCATTGGCTTAATTGTATTAGCAGTTTTAGTTGTTTACCTAGTTGCTTTATGGAAAGTATTTGTAAAAGCCGGCAAACAAGGTTGGGAGGCAATTATTCCCTTTTATAACTCTTGGATTTTAGTAGAAATTGCTGGACTTAATTGGTGGTGGTTCTTACTTATCATTTCCGGAACAATCGTATCATTGTTACATATCCCAGGGCTAAGTACACTTTGTAGTTTAGCAAATCTGGTAGCTATGTTCTTTTGTAATTACAACATCGCTAAAAAATTCCATCAAGAAGTTGGATATGCCATATTAATGACATTATTCCCATTTATTATGTACCCAATATTAGGATTCTCTGATAAAGTATTTGATAAAGATGTTATAACTTCACCTAATGGACCAATTGGGGAAAACAATAATAATCAAAATACTACAAATACAAATAATACTACCCCTAGTACAGACTCTAATAAATTTTGTACTAACTGTGGTACAAAAATTAATGGCGATGAAAAATTCTGCACTAATTGTGGTACAAAACTAAATTAACTAGTTCATTGAACTAGTTTTTTTTACAAAAAAATAGACCCCAAGGGGTCTATTTGATTATTCAATATCAATATATTTTTTAGTTTCAACTTCTTGTTTTTTAGGAACAACAACAGTCAAAGTACCATCGCTAAACTTAGCGCTAATCTCCTCTTCTGCTACATCTCCTAAATAGAAACTTCTAGAGTATTTATTATAAACTCTTTCACGACGAAGATAATTACGTTCATTATCCTCTTCATCATCTTTTTCACATTTTTCAGCGGAAATAACTAAATTGCCTTTATTGCATTCAATCTTAATTTCATCCTTCTTGAAACCAGGCAAATCCATTTCAACATAATATTTATTTTCTTTTTCGTAAATATCACACTTCATTTTTGTAGAATCTCCTTCAAAAAAATTACTTAATGAATCATCAAAATATAATTTTGGTATTAACATAATATCATCTTCCTTTCACAATTATAGTTATACCGCTTCTTTTAGCACTTGTCAATAGAGAGTGCTAAAATATTTAATATTCATTTTTATTATATTTACAAAATTTAAAAATATACGTTTTATTTTATAAAAATGAGTTATTTGCCTATACTTAGTAAAACATATAGAATAAATTATTTTGAAGGAGGATGTATGTATAACTATAATTATTTAAGAAATAGTTACCAAATGGATAGAAATAACAACATGAATGATTTTGACACAAATTATGATGATTTTATGACAAATGTCCCATCAGTAAATAACAATTTTCAAAATCAAGTAACTAACAATAATAGTCCTGTTACTCTATTCACCCCTAGTGAAGGATTCCAAAAAGGTAACTTATTTTCAAATCTTTATTCAGAATATGATAATTATCAACCAGTTAATTTAACTGCAACTACTGACCAACAAAAATTATACCTAGACATGGCTGAAAATGCTTTTGCGGCCCATGAACTAAATTTATATTTAGATATCAACCCAGATAATAGTTCCCTACTAACTTTATTTAATGATTACAGAGAAAGAGCTAATGCTCTAAAGGAAGAATATGAGGCTAACTATGGTCCTATATCTATAAGCAGTAATGTTTTAATTAATCAACCATTCTTATGGGAAGAAACATCTTGGCCATGGGAAGGAGGAATGAACTAATGTGGGCATATGAAAAAAGATTACAATACCCTATTGATATAAAAACAAAAGATTTAAAAATGGCAAAGTATCTCGTAACTCAGTATGGCGGTGCAAACGGCGAGCTAAGTGCTGCTCTAAGATATTTAAATCAACGTTATACTATGCCTGATAATAGAGGGAAAGCTATTTTAACCGATATTGGTACAGAAGAGCTTGCACACATTGAAATGATTTCTACCATGATTTATCAATTAACAAAAGACGCCACTATTGAAGAGTTAAAAGAAGCCGGATTAGGTACAAATTATGCAGAACACAATAAGGCTTTATTCCCAACCGATTCAAATGGAGTACCTTTTTCTGTTACATACTTTGCTGCAACAGGAGATCCACTAGCTGACTTATCAGAGGACATGGCCGCTGAACAAAAGGCACGTGCAGTATATGAAAATTTAATTGATTTAACAAATGATCCTGATGTTATTGGTCCCCTACTATGGCTAAGGCAAAGAGAAATAGTACATTATAATAGATTCAAAGAATTATTTGAGTACTATAATGAAATGTTAAATAAAAATAAAACAAACTCACAACAGTAAGTTTGTTTTTTTATATCCTAAATTTTAATTATGAAAATATTTTAGGTAAAATATATAACATTACAAATAATGCAACTGCAATAGATGGTACTAATGCATAAGCAACCTTATCTTTAGTAACATTTAAACTTTCGCTAGTAGCAAATGCTAAATATATAATACTGAATACAACTCCAACAATTAAGAATACAAATGCTAAACCAAATTTAACGTAAGAAAAGATAGCACCTAATATTAAAGCACATATCATTATTACACTTGAAAGTCCAACTGCTGTAAGAATTTTCTTAAAATTAGTATCAGCTTTAAATATAACTTTACCCATAAGTGTAATCATTCCTGCTAAAGTAACAAAGTATATAGCAACAAAGAAGAATGATTTAAAGAATACTGGTGCAAAATCTACATTCAAACCAGATAAAGATGATGTAGATAACATACTGAATCCTGAGAACAAACCAGCTAACATGCTTGAAAGCGAATTCATTAAACAGTAAACAAATAAACCTGATGCTAGTGAACATACTGCCATAAATATAATACTGATAATTAAATTAGAATCTGTATTATAGTTTTTAATAGTTGAAACTGGATTTGTAAATGATCCTTTTAATATAGACCCAAAATCATCAAATGCTCCAACTGTTGGGGTAATAGGTTGAGCAGCAGTAACATCTTCAAGAACTTCACTAGTTTCTTGACAGTTACATACTTCTCCTTCCTCTAATTTTTTACCACACTTTGTACAAAATTTTGCCATTATAGCCTCCTAATTATTAATATATTGAAAAATATGTAGGTAATGATCTAACATTACGTAATTTATAACTCTTACCACTCATTTCATATGTTAAATAAACATAGTCATAAGTGCTTTTATCTTTAGTCTTTGTTTCACCAACAGAATCATAAGAAACTGTGTAATCAAAATACATTTTTACTTGTAATTCAAGATATCCATCAGTAGTTGAACTAATTGAATAATATTTTACATCTGTAATATCCATCTTAGTTAACTTTCTTGAAGAAGCTTGTAAACTACTTAAATAACTTTCATAAGATGAACTTAATTTTGAATCAAATGATTTTGAATTTAATTCAGCAAATCTCTTATTAGCAAGAACTCCAGCATAAATTCCTTTTAAATCATCTTTAGCTTGTTTAGTTAAAGTTGTTTTCATAGCTTCAGAAATATTGCTACTCTTTACTCTTGCTGTATAAGTATTATAGTATTTACTTGGTGTATCTGTATCTTCAATTACTATACCATTTTTTAATGTAACTTTAATTGGAGTTTTTTCTCCTAATACTTGATTTAATACATAAACATCATTAGTAGATGTTGATTTATTCTTATCAAGATATTTCTTATCTACTTTAATACCAGCATATACAACAGTTGCACCAGTTGGTACAGTGATTTGATAATCTTCAACTACTTTTACAGTGAAAGAACTTGTTAATTCCCACTTATCAAAGAAAAGTAATGTTTTTTTATTAGACTTTTGTAATTTTATATCAACATCTTTTTCACCATTACCACCTTCATATGTATAAGTAACTGGAACAGTAGCAGTAAGTTTTCCAAGACCATATTCTATATTACCAAGTTGATAATTAGTAATTTTTCTCATTTCGCTTTCTTGAGCTTTATAAATTTCTTTAAATGCATCTTTAGATACGAAAGTCTTGTCACCACTTTCTACATTAACCATATAACTATATAACTTATCATAATTCTTTGTAGAAATAGCATCCATATAGTTTTTAACTAATCTTTTTGGACTAGCTAATGATGAACCAACTGCAACAAAAGCTATTAATAAAACTACTACTGCAGAAACTGCTGCAATGATAATCTTATTTTGTTTTGTCATTGGTTTTGATGTTTTTACTGGTTGTTGTTGAGCCTTAGGGCTCTCTTTTTTTTCTTCGGCAACTTCTAATTTTGCTCCACATTTTTCACAAAACTTTGCGCCTTTTTCATTTTTTGTTCCACATTCTCCGCAAAACATTTTATCACTCCTTTATATTACAAAGTCTACCATAATTCGACTTTTTTGTAAACAAATTATTAAATAACTTCTTCACATGACCTTTTATTTATGTCATGCCATTTCCACTTGGTAATAACATCCATATCAGTACCATATTCTCTAATATGTTCTTTATGCTCAACTAACTTATTAAGACATTCTTGATAAAGAAAGCTTCCCCTATTTTCTAAATAATTTAAATGTTTCAAAGCATCCATTACTAAGTGATAACGGTCAATCTTGTTTTGTACTCTCATATCAAATGAAGTGGTAATTGTTCCTTCTTCAATATAACCATGAACATGCATGTTTTTATTATGTCTTCTATGAGCAAGTTCATGAATAACAGAAGGATAGCCATGGAAATTAAATATAATTGGTTTATCTTTTGTAAACAACATATCAAAACTTACATCATCCATTCCATGTGGATGTTCAGTATCTGATTGTAATCGCATTAAATCAACCACATTAATAGTTCTAATTTTTAAATCTGGGAAAGCATTATGTAAAATTGAAACTGCTGCTAATGTTTCTATTGTTGGGGTATCTCCACAACAAGCCATCACAATATCAGGTTCTTCTAAACCATCATTACTAGCCCACTCCCAAATACCAATACCTAATGTACAATGCTTAATAGCTTCATCCATACTAAGCCATTGATAACTAATATGTTTAGATGCCACAATAGCATTAATATAGTTTCTACTCTTAATACAGTGATCAAAACAAGATAGTAAACAATTAGCATCTGGTGGCAAATAAATTCTTGTAATATCCGCTTTTTTGGTAATTAAATGATTTAAAAAGCCCGGATCTTGATGTGTAAAACCATTATGATCTTGCTGCCAAATATGAGATGTTAAAATGTAATTTAATGATGAAATATCATATCTCCAAGGAAGTTGTCTACAAACCTTTAACCACTTTGCATGTTGACTAGCCATAGAATCAACGACCCTAATAAAGGCTTCATAACAATGGAAAAAGCCATGTCTTCCCGTTAATAAGTATCCTTCTAACCATCCTTCACATACATGTTCAGATAGATATGAATCAATAACTCTACCACTATTAGAAAGATATTCATCACTATCCAAAATCTTTCCTTCCCATTGTCTTTTTGTAGCATCAAATATGTGATTTAAACGATTGGAAAGGGCCTCATCCGGACCAAATATTCTAAAGTTATGATTATCTTCATTTAATAATATTAATCTTTCAACATATTTTCCCAGTTGCATCATATCAGATGTCATTACTCCACCATGGTTAGGAACCAAAACTCCAAACTCTCTGAAATCAGGAGTTCTTAAACTTTTTAATAAAATACCACCATTAGCGTGAGGATTAGCGCCCATTCTATGATTTCCAAGTGGAGTCATATTTTTGATTTCTGGAAGAACTCTACCCGCTTCATCAAATAACTCTTCTGGATGATAACTTCTAAGCCAATTTTCAAGCAATTTTAAATTTTCCTTATGATCTTCATCTATTACGATAGGTACCTGATGAGATCTAAAACTACCCTCTATTTTTTTACCATCAACAACTTTAGGACCAGTCCATCCTTTTGGAGTCATTAATATTATCATTGGCCATATAGGGCGAGATAAATCTCCACCAACTCTTGCATTTTTCCAAATAATTTCAATTTCTTCAATAGCTTTATCCATTACTTCAGCCATTTGTTCATGAGCCTCTAAAGGATCTTCACTTCTTACTATATAAGGATTATATCCATATCCTCTGAATAACTCTAAAAGTTCTTCTTCACTAATACGGGCTAAAACAGTTGGATTAGCGATCTTATAACCATTCAGATGTAATATTGGAAGTACTGCCCCATCTGTTTTAGGATTGATAAATTTGTTTGAATGCCAAGAAGTTGCGAGGGGACCTGTTTCGGCTTCCCCATCACCAACAACACAAGCAGCTATTAAATTAGGATTATCAAAAACAGCCCCATAAGCATGACTTAGACTATATCCTAACTCCCCTCCCTCATTTATTGAACCTGGCGTCTCTGGTGCTGCATGAGAAGAAATACCACCTGGGAAACTAAATTGTTTACATAACTTCTTTAGTCCCTCAAGATCTTCTGTAATATTAGGATAAACCTCACTATATGTTCCTTCCAAATATACATTAGTAACACTTGCCTGGCCACCATGACCCGGACCAGATATATAAATCATATCCAAATCATATTTCTTTATAACTCTGTTTAAATGTGTATAAATAAAATTTTGACCAGGTACAGTACCCCAATGTCCAACTAACTTAGGTTTAATATCTTTTAACTCTAAAGGTCTTCTTAATAATGGATTATCCATTAAATACATCTGACATGCCGATAAATAATTGGCAGTTCTAAAATATTTATCAATATTGTTTAACTCTTCTTGACTAAGTACGTTCATATTTTCTCCTTTTTATTCATTCTTTTATAAGCTTGTATCATAATTATTAAAAGATAACAATGGCATAACACTTAAAATATTATTTTGTACAAATGTGATTAACTTTTCTTCATCAGTTGTTGTAATTCTTTTAAGCGGTGTCTTAGTTTCTAAAACATTAACTTCACTTATACTACTAATATTAGATTTATATACCAATTTAATAAAACTATTTTCATCAGTTGCCTTCTTTTTCATTTCAAGATCTAAACTACTATTATAAGTAGTATCATCTTCTTTATTTAAGGTGTAAATAACAGTTCCAAGTACAGCCTTTTTAGCATTACTAGTAGTCATTGTAAAATTAACTTTTTGCCCATCATATTCATATATACCAGATGAAACATTTTTATTCTCATCTTCTAACTTTACTCTTACTTTGTTTTCTTTTTCCTTAACCGCATTAAACTTTAAAACTTTCTTACTTCCTTCATTATAAGTAAAAGTCATATTACTTTTTCTATCAGAATCAAGATATGTATCTAATAAATATGTATCATTATTAGAAACTATTTCATGTCTCAATACTTTAAGATTTTTTACATATACATTATAATCAAATAATTTTTCTTGACTATTATATTCCTTCCTTAATGCTTTAATCTGATCATCTAAATATTTCTTGTATTGATCAACATTATCATCTTGAAAAACCTTAGCTAATTTTTCTAAAAGTTTTTTATTATTTTGAATATCCTTAAGTACTGATATATAAATATTTGCTTTATCTTTTTCAGTAACTTCAACACTTATCTTTTGAACCCTAACATTTTTTTCACCTAATTTTATACTTTGTCTTACTTTTACCAATTTTTTATTATTCATATTATTTCCTACTGCTTTAAAGAAGGATTCATAAATAGTTACTAAATCTTCATAGGTAAAATCTTTAAGTTCTAATATATCATTATATATATAGTAATAATTATCAAATATATTTTTAAGTGTAAAACTAGTCTTATTATCTTTTTGTAAATACTCTAATTCTAAATTTACTAAACTATTATAGCTAAGCTTACAATCACCATAAAGTTTCTTATCATTTTTATCATAAGAATAATCATTTACTAGATTAATGTTATGTACTTGGTTAGCATCATTAATATTAAACGATAAACTAGAACTTTTCTTAGCTTTACTTATTTTCATAACTTCCATTGGAAATAACTTTTCTGCCTGTTCATTAGAAAAAAGTGTATTTTTATAATTGATAAGTGCTGTTTTAAAAACATATGGTGTATAATTCATAACTACTACTCCACCTATTATTAAGAAAACAGAAACAAAAAGTAAAACTATAACTAGTTTTTTTCTCATCTACAACCACCTCTTATTATAAGTATATAATATCATATTAAGACATAATAAGCTAGTAAATTTAATAGTTTAACCATTATTTTTTTGGTATAATATTAGTGGAGGTATATATGGAAAATAAATATATTAGTCTATTACTAGAAAGATGTTTATCTTTTAAAAAAAGTAAATCTTTATTTATTAGCTATGATAAAGTAAATAAAGAATTTGTAGAAAAATTAATAAACTACGCCAAAAAGATGGGAATAAATGATATTGTCTTTGATGAAGAAGATATATTTTTAACCCATCAGAAACTAAGTACTGAAACTATAGAAGAAATCGAAAAAGATCCCTATTTCAACAAAAAGAAATGGGATGAATATGCTAAAAAAGATGCTTGCTTTTTAATGCTAGAAACAGAATTCCCTCACGTTATGGATAACATAGAACCTAGCCGTATAGCCAAAGCTCGTTTTATGAATAGGTCTACTCGTGAAATTTTTAGACAAAAAGAAGTTAGCTATGAAATATCTTGGTGTATAGCTGCCCTACCCAATGAAATATGGGCAAAAGACTTATTTCCAAATGATAAGAACGCTTATCAAAAACTTGAAAACATAATTTATGAAATGTGTATGGTAGATACCAAAGATCCAATTAAAAGTTGGAACGATTATATTAACAAAAGCAAAGAAAAAGTTAAAAAATTAAACGACTTAGAAATCAAATCTATGCATTATACCAATGAGCTAGGTACTAATCTTACCGTTGAAATGCCACAAAATACACTTTGGGTAAGTGCAGCCAATGAAGAACATGATAATATAATTGTTAACATGCCAAGTTATGAAATCTTTTCATCTCCTGATTACAGAAAAACTTCCGGTATTGTATATAGTTCAAGGCCTTTAATTTATGGAGGTGGAATAATTGATGAATTCTTCATTGAATTTAGGGACGGTAAAGTTATAAATTATGATGCCAAAGTTGGAAAAGAAATATTAAAGGGAATTATTGAAAGTAATGAAAATGCCTGCTATTTAGGAGAAGTAGCATTAGTTAATAATAACTCTCCAATTTCTAACACCAAACTAGTATTTGGTACTACTCTTTTTGATGAAAATGCATCATGCCACCTAGCCCTTGGCGATGGCTTTTCAGAATGTATTAAGAATGGCGCTAATTTAACAAAGGAAGAACTTTTAAAAGAAGGCATTAATCAATCTAAAAACCATGTAGACTTTATGATAGGAACAAAAGACTTAGAAATAGAAGCCGAAACTAATCAAGGAAAAATAAAAATATTTACAAAGGGTAACTTTAGTATCTAACAAAAAATGTTGAACAAAATCGTTCAACATTTTTTATTTAACTTTTTGAATATAATTTAAATAATATCCAAGGTTTGTTTTATCATATGTGTATACATATTTAAATTGTGGTAACTTTTCTTTATCTCTTATTATATCTACACTATCAGCAGTTAATCCCTCTATTTTATTGGCAGCTTGGGAATCGGTAGATACTGTATTTGTAACTTCATTAATAATTGCATAAGCAATAGTAATTTCTAACGTATCAGTACTCTTTACTGCTTTTATTACCTTTCTTTGTAAATAAGAAGCACTAGTACCACCACATCCACCTTCACTAGGTTTTATAGAATAAGAACCATTATAATATTGATAACTAGTACATCCCTTATGAATTGAAAAATCTTTATTTATTAATTGAACCTGAGTTCCAAATAAAATTTTAACATTATTTTGAAAACTATCACCTGTAACATACAAGTTATTGCCAAGCCCATTATTGGATTTTTGTATGACAAGAGCTCTTAAATAATCCTCACTCAAATCAGTTATATTAGTTTTATCCTTACCATAAAGTGTATCAGCAAGTTCTACGTTAGAAACAAAATAAGTATCATATTGATCTACCAATTCATTAATATAAGGACTATCTGTTGAAATCTCCTCCGTTTTATTATTTTCTGTAACATCTTTATTCTTTTCTGTTGTATTTTTATTTTCCGTAGTAGTATCTTTTTTATTTATAACTTCAAAACAATAATAACTTCCTACTCCTCCTACTGCAAGCCCAATTATTAACATTAAAATTACTATAGGCCACACTTTTTTTTGCTTTTTCTTAACCACTTTTTCTTCTTCCATACTATCCTACCTTTCTATCAAAAGAATAAAATGAAAATCATATTTTGTCAATCTATTTACCTAAATTAACAATTTTTTATTTAAAAACAGTGTATAATCTTTTAACTTTCCCTGATATATCATAGTTAAATCATTAAGTTTCAAAAAATCAGCTGGTTTAGTTATTTCAGGCAATAAAATATCTGTTCCAGACTGATCAAAAAGATATTTTACAAACTCGGCACAATAAAAATAGTTATTTCTCCTAAGTTTTATATTTAACACAACTAAAAATAAACCAATAGTATTAAAATGATATTTTCCCCTATTTCTATTCATCTTATTTATAATATGTTTTATTCTATTAAATCTATAATCGCTTACCTCTAAACAATAAAGCCTAGCCTGCGTATTATGAAATCTTTTAAAAGTACCATTATTAATACTTTCATGAACAAAACCACCGATAAAAGGATTATAAGGATTAATTCTTCCAAAGGAATAAAGGCGATCTAGTTTTTCATCTAACGCAATTGATACATGTGTATATTCATGAGAAGTATATAACTTTATAGCCTTAGATAAAATAGTCCCAGTATGAGTTAACAATATATAAACTTTCTTCATACACTAGATTTCCTACTCTTTATAATAAAATTATCTAAAATATTTTTCCCTTTTCTATTTTTGAGATAAAAATACCCCATAAAATCAAAAACCAAAGCCCCAAGAAAATTAACTAACAAATCTTTCATTGTATCATTAATACCAATATCTAAATAACCACCATCAACACGTGCTAAAACATTATTGTTATCATCATAAATAATCGTATAACCTATATTATCAATATTAATTACTTTATTAGTTTTTGTATCATCCAAATATACCGTAGATATATTTTTAACTAAAGTATCTTTTTGCATATCAAATCTTAAAGTCTTGTCAATTCCATACTCTATAAACTCCCAACAAACACCAACAGTCATAGAAAAACAAAAAGAAACCAATACTACAAATATGGGTGAAAGATTAAAACTATCTACATTTTCATTTAAAAGATTAACTAATGATATTCCAACCCCAGCACACAAGAAACCATTAAGTGTATGTAGCATCGTATCCCAAATAGGTATATGTTGATAAAAACTATTAATTTCTCCTAAAATTTCGGCACAAAATACAAAAAGTAAGATTATTATCTCTAGGGTATTAGGAAGTTCAATCTTAAAATTTTTCTGAACAAACATGGGTAAAGTAAGTAAAACTAAAGTAAGTATACATATAAAAATATTTTCCACATTAAAATTTATTATTTGTCTTATCAAACAAAAAATAACAAGAATTCTAATTATAAAATAAACTAATAAACTACTTCTTTTAGTCTCTTTATATACTTGAAGTACACTCTTTCTTTTACTATTCTTCTTAAACATAAAATCAACTCCAATATTATAATAGCATATATCCTAAAATAAACAAAAGAAAAGTATATACCAATAATAGGTATACACTAAGCTATACTAACATCTACTCCAGAAACTTTGCCACTTATAAAGTCCTTAGCCGCAGCATCTTTTACTATTATTTTAGTCAAATTAGGACATGAATAAAACATTTGATCACTAGCGGTTACTTTATCAAAAGTAGCATTATTTAAATTAATATTTGTAAGATTACTACATCCAGAAAACATTGTAGTGGAATTTGTAAGACTTTCAGTCTTAAAGTTACTTACATCTAACGATGTTAAGCCACTACATCCAGTAAACATAGCATACATACTAGTAACTCTTGATGTATTAAAACTACTTACATCAAGCTTAGTTAAAGAGCGACAATGGGAAAACATAGCCGTCATATCAGTAACTTTTGATGTATCAAAACTACTTATATTTAAATTTGTTAAACTTGTACAACTTCCGAACATATCATACATATCAGTTACTTTTGAGGTATTAAAGTTACTTAAATCCAATGATGTTAAACTACCACACTCCCTAAAGAAATCTCGCATGCTAGTAACTAGGCTCGTATCTAAATTACTTAAATCCATACTCGTGGCAGCAGAATATAGATAAAAAATCGGAGCAGTGTTTGGATTAAGATAAATTTTTTGATTACTACATATTGTTAATATATATCCACCATTACCATCACTCTCAGTATATGCCATTATTGAACCATCCTCATTTTGAGAAACATCCATTTTTTCAACAGCATTTTGTGGTACTTCAAGTTTGTTTTTTGTAACAATTTTAGTTATTTGTGAAGGATTACCTAGTCTGAAAAAAGCCTTCATAATTGGACCAGTAGCTACCTCATTTTTACTATCATCTGCTTGTACATAAGTAACTTTAAATGTTAAGTCAAGTGGTTTATCTTCGCTAGGCAAATCACTAGCCGATAACTCTGTTCTATATCTTACTGTTATCTTCAATTTTAATCGCTCTCCAGCCTTTAAGGCATCTTTAGTATTAACATTTAAACCATTACTATAAGTTACACTATAACTTACATATTTCTTTTGTTCATAACTAAGACCCGTATTAGATACAACACTTACCATTGCATCTATTGTGCCAGCATTTACAACATCTACTGTAAACGAATAACTATCCCCAGGATTAGGTAATTTCACAGTGTAATCAATAGTGTTTTTACTTTGATTTATAGTAGCCGGACTTGTAGCACTCACACTAGCTGAATCAACTACCAAATTATCAAAATGAATATCCCACTTAGCACTTTTTATACTAGATTCACCTGTTATATTTAAAGTCGTTGACAAGGCTGCATAGCCTATACTTATACATAAAATAAGTAAACATACATAAACTATTATCTTTTTATTTTTATTCTTCATAATATCTCACCTTCCTACTATATCAAATTATAATATTTAAAAGTTATCATAGTCAATACAAAAATAAAAAAGGTTACATCTCTGTAATCCTTTTAAACATTTTCAAATTGTGAATTATATAAATCAGCATAGAAACCATTTTTCTTTATTAGTTCTTCATGATTTCCTTGTTCAATAATATTTCCATCTTTCATAACTAATATTAAATCAGCATTTTTAATAGTTGATAAACGATGAGCAATAATAAATGAAGTTCTTCCATGTGTAAGTTTATCCATAGCCTTTTGAACAAGTTCTTCAGTTCTTGTATCAACAGATGATGTTGCCTCATCTAAAATCAAGAAAGGAGCATCTTTTATCATTCCACGTGCAATAGTCATCAATTGTTTTTGTCCTTGACTTACTGAATCGCTATCATCTAACATAGCATCTAATCCACCAGGTAAAGTTTTTATAAAATGATCAACTCCAACAGTTCTACAAGCTTTCCATATTTCTTGATCACTAACACTTTCCTTATTAAATCTAATATTATCACGAACACTACCATCAAATAACCATGTATCTTGAAGTACCATAATAAATAAATCATGAATGTTTTCTCTGGTAAGTTTTTTAGTAGAAACACCATCAATAAGGATATCTCCAGAATTTATTTCATAAAATTTCATTAACAGGTTAACCATAGTAGTTTTACCAGCACCCGTTGGTCCAACTATTGCAATTTTTTGGCCAGGCTCTGCTACACAACTAAAATCTTTAATAATAACTCTGTTTTTATCATATCCAAATTTAACATTTTTGAATTCTATTTTACCTTTTACTTTACTTTTATCTAAATGTTCTACTAAATTAGACTCACTTGTCATCTCTTTTTCATCTAAAAACTCAAATACTCTTTCACTAGCAGCAGCCGTTGATTGAAGACTAGTCATCGCTTGCGCTATTTGAGAAAGTGGATTAGTAAATAATCTAACATAAATCATAAAAGCAACAATTACTCCAAATGTAATTACATTATTAGTTACGAGTAAAGCTCCAACTACACACACAACTACATAACCAAAATTTCCAATGAATCCCATTATAGGAGGCATTAAACCTGATAAAAATTGACTCTTTCTATTGCATTCATATAATTTGCTATTAAGCTTATCAAACTCAGCATTAGACTCTTTATCACCATTATATGCTTTTACAACATTATGTCCTGAATAAACCTCTTCAATATAACCATTTAAATTTCCTAACTCTTTTTGTCTTTGAACGAAGTATTTTTGAGATTTACCCAAAATAGCTCCCATCAAACCAAATCCTATTAAACTAGCTAAAATTGCTGAAATAGCCATTATCCAGTTAGTTATAAACATCATAATAATAGAACCAATAAATAAAGTTATACTACTAACCAAAGTACCTAAACTTTGATTAAGATTTTGAGCAATAGTATCTACATCATTAGTTATTCTTGATAATACATCACCAGTTTCATGTTGATCAAAATATTTTAATGGTAATGTATTTATTTTCTTACTTATTCTACTTCTCAAATCCTTTGCAAATCCATTAGAAACAGTAGTCATTAAATAACCCTGAATATAACTAAATAAAGAACTTACTAAATACATTATACATAGAAATAAAGCAATACTTTCTACCTTAGCCATATCCATACTTGGTTTAATCTTATTATAAATTGGTTTAGGAAGAGTATCAAGTTTAGCTAATGTCTTCTTAGTATCATCACTCTTTTTTATAGATCCCATTACTTCTGTAAATTTCATTTTATCACTCATACTAATATTAGGATCTGTCATTATATTCTTAATTCTTTTTTCTGAAATATTAGGTTTTATTCCAGCTGTAACAGTATCTGTTAAATCAGACAACTTATTTGGTGCAATCAAAGATAATATTGAACTAACCATAGCAAGAGTTAGCGCTATTATTAATAGTATTTTAAAATTACTTAGATTGCTTAACAGTCTTTTAATAGATCCTTTGAAGTCCTTAGACTTTTCAAAGTTTCTTCCTCCAGGTCTAGGCATTGTCTAACTCCTCCTTTGATAATTGTGATAAGGCAATTTCTTTATAAACTTCACAGTTTTTTAATAATTCTTTATGTGTTCCAATACCAATACATTCACCCTTATCTAAAACTACTATTTTATCAGCATTAATAATTGTTCCAATTCTTTGAGCAACTATTAAACTAGTAGCACTATTAGTATATTTTTTTAATTCTTTTCTTAAAACAGAATCAGTCTTATAATCAAGTGCACTAAATGAGTCATCGAATATATATATTTCTGGATTACGAGCTATAGCACGAGCTATTGCTAAACGTTGTTTTTGACCACCAGATACGTTTGTTCCACCTCTAGCTATATGAGCATCATATTCGCCCTCCATTTTAGAAACAAATTCACTACCTTGACTAACTTCGATTGCTTTTTTTATTTCTTCTAAAGTAGGTTTACTACGTCCATTATCACCATAGGCTACATTTTGTGCTACTGTACCAGTAAACATAACAGCCTTTTGTGGTACATAACCAATTTTATTATGAAGTGCCTCTTGGGTATAATCTTTTACATTTACACCATCAACAAGTACCTCTCCATCAGTAGCATCATAAAATCTTGGAACTAGATTTATTAAACTAGATTTACCACTACCAGTTGATCCAATAAACGCCACAACATCTCCCTTATTGGCTTTAAATGAAATATTTTTAAGTAAATAATCATCAGCATCTGGATACTTAAAGGAAACATTTTTAAATTCAACAGTTCCTACTTCTTTTGTATCATTTCCTAAGAATGTTCCATCCTTAATTGATATATCTTGATCAAATATTTCATTAATACGACGAGCTGATACTTGAGCTCTTGGCCACATCATGAATATCATAGCAAGCATCAAAAATGACATGATAACTTGCATTCCATAACTAGAAAATACAACCATATTACTAAATAAAGTTATTTTTTGAACCATACCTGCTGCAGCTATTAAATGAGCTCCAATAAAGTAAATTCCTAAAGTTAAAAATTGCATAACTATATTCATAACAGGATTTAAAATAGCAAAACAACGTTGATTAAATAACTGCGTTTTAGTTAGTTCATTGTTAACATCTCCAAATCTTTTTTTCTGATAATTTTCAGCATTAAAAGCTCTTATTACTCTAATACCAGTTAAGTTTTCACGTGTAACTCCATTAATTTTATCGATTAATTTCTGTACTATTTGGAATCTTGGCATAACTATAATCATTAGTAAACCTATAGTGAATAATAAAACAACAACACAACCACCTGTTAAAAGACTCCACTCTATACTCTTATTAACAATCTTACTAATTGCCCAAACAGCCATAATTGGAGCTTTAATTAACATTTGTAATCCCATAGCTATTAACATTTCTACTTGTGTAACATCATTTGTTGTTCTAGTAATTAAACTACTTGTAGAAAACTTCTTAATTTCCTCTGTTCCAAAGTCTTCAACTCTTCTAAATATTTGCTTCCTCAAATCAAGAGAAAAATCTGCCGCTATCATTGAAGAAAAATATCCTACTATAACAGCCGATATCAAACTACCAAAAGCACATCCTAACATATATACACCCTGTATTAATATATCATTAAGTGTACTATCTTCACTTTGTACTAATACTGTAATTTCAGACATATAATCTGGTAATTTTAAATCAAGCCATACTTGAACTACAATAAACAAAATACAAAGTATTATATAAAAAATGTCTTTTTTCGAAAAATTCTTAAATAATTTAAACATAAATCTCCTTTCTTGTTACTAAAAAGCCAAAAAGAGTTCTTACCTACCTCTCTTAGTAACCGTTAATAAATTGTAATACATTTAAAAATTATTGTCAAACAAACAGCAAAAAATAAAACCACAATAATGTGATTTTATTCTACTATTAACTCTATTCTATTATTTCTCTCTTTATTAAGTATAATAGAATATTTTTTATTATTTATTACTGCACTAGCGTCATTAATCATTCCAAACACATCACTAACTTCACCATAATCGGCCACATCTTTTGTTTTTGTATAGACGATAATTGCATATCTTCCCTTTTCTAAAGAACTAATATCTAGGTTTTTATCATACCAAACAAAATCTTTGTTTTTATTATCTGAAGTTAAAACATCATAGCTACCTTTATTTGTACTTCCTAAATCAAATTTATATTGTTTAAAGGATGTTGTCTCTTCAAATATAACACTACGTTCCAAAACACTATTTTGTTCATAACTGATACCATAGTTATATGAAGTACCAACTAATTTTAATTTCTTATCCACAAAACTTATATCATCATAATTATTAATCATATTTCGATAGGTGTTTGAAGTGCTTGTAGTAATTAAGCTTTCACGGATATTTAATTCAATTTCCTGAGCTTTTGAACTTAAATTAACTTTAAAGTTATAACCATATTTATCATCTACATTTCTTCTTGAAATATCTTTATTAAATACATTAGTAACTTTTTCTAAAGAATAATATGAGTTTGTTGCGGCTTCCATATATAGATCATAATCGCCTATCAAACCTTCACCAAAATCAATTTCTCCCTTAAACCAAGAAGAACTATAATCATATCCATTCTCGCTACCTAAATCAAAAGGAACATCAGTAGTCCAACGTTGAACTTTAAATTTATATGTTTTAGCAGTAACTTTATTTTTTAGAACTAAATAATAATTGATTTTATCACTTGCTCTATTATTAATATTTTTTATGATTATGTACCCACTAATACTATATTTTTTTGTTGTTTTATTAAATGACAAATCATTTAAATAAAACTCTCCATCTTTTTTCTCTTTTTCTTCATCTGTCTTTTCTTTTTCAACTATTACTTTTATTTCTTTGACTACTTTATGACCAAAACTATCTACTACTTCATATGAAACTTTATATGTTCCTTTCTTACTTGTATCTACATTATTAAATACTACTTTAATTTTACTCGTTATGTCTTTATCTTCATTATCATATGCACTTACATTTTCTTTTTCCTTAAATGTATCACCTATACTTAGATAAACATCATTAGCGTTGATTACTGGCTCTAAATCAGCAATTACTGTAATTGTAATTTGTTTAGTAACTTCAGCTTTCAAGCTATCTACTACCTTATATGTAATAACATATTTACCTGGAGTATTAAAATCTACTGTACCACTATATGTAATACTAGCAGTAAGATCACCATCCTCTGTATCAAACGCTGTTGCTAAACTAGCTAAATCAATTTTCTTACCTTGTACTACTTGAGTATCTTTTGCACTAATCACTGGTACATTATTAACCGGAACAGTATTATCCTTTAATAAACTAATTGATGCATCACTATCTGTTTTTAAAGTGTAACCATAACTATTATCATTAGAAGTAAGACTTATAGGTACTTTTAAATAAGTTTTTCCATCATTTCCAACTTCTTCACCTAAAACAGGTAAATAAGTTCCATCATAAATTCCACTTACAATTGTTGACTTTTCATTAGCGCTAACAAATACATTAGAGCTATATCCTACAGGTATTACTGTTTGTTTACCATAAGTACCACCAACTAACTTAATATTAGCTGCACTAACCCATTCTTTTTGATCATGTTTGTAATCACTACTTACTAAATAACTAACTACTTTATTATTAGTATCAACTGCTCTATCATAAACCATAACATACTTATTTTTTAAAAGTTTCTTACCTGTTTCTTCAAGTAATCCACCATCATAATAATACATAGTATCATTTGTTGTAAGTCCTACTTTAGGTGTTAAAGTATTAGAATCATTATAATAACTATATTGATAATCTCTTCCTTGATATGGATAAACATCACTTACATCTTTCAAACCACTTTTAGCTGTATTGATTTTCTTAAAATAAGCACTTGGTACATAAACATAACTATTTTCCCAATCAAACTTAGAGGCATAACTACCATAGCTATCTTTATTACTATTAAGATTCTTATCACTTACTATTTTATACCAAACATTACTACCAGCAACATAATCACCTGTAACTTCCGCTACAACAATGACTGGTATTTCCATATTTTTTATATTATAAACGGCCTTAGAACTATTAGAAGCACTAGCTCTTGCTACTAAAGAAGTCGTATTGATTGCTAACTGATAATAGTTATAATCTTGAAGTCCATAATATTTATCAAAACGATAGTAGTAAGACGCTGCTTTTTCTCCCCAAAAAGGATCAGATGCATATCTCACATTCCATCCACCTTGTTTATTACCAAAGTGTCCACCATTATAATTATAGTGGTTAGCATTCTGATACATGTCAGTAACAAAATGTTGGGCATGATTATAAATACTACCTTGATATGTTAAGAATCCATAGGCTGAACCAAATGGACTAGAATCAACTGCCCCTTGACCATAGCCATTATTTTTTGAAATAGCTATATTACTTCTTCCCGAATTACTTTCATTTCTACCTAAACCTAATGACAATATGGCATTACCCCCATACTGACTTTCAGCATAAATAAGATAAGTTCCCATACCATATAACTTTGAAACATTACTAGTATCTTGATTCTTAATATTTAACGTATTACCATAAACACTTTCTGTATATTCTAACCCATCTCTAATATATTTATTGATATTTGCTGCAGAATAATTAGTTTTTGAGTGATTTGGTAAATACTGATAATAATTATAATATGGAACATTTTTATTTACTGCATTATTATAATTATTGTTCTTATAGTCGTCAATCATCTTATATTGATCAGTATAAAAATAATGTGCATCATAACTATAATAATTTTTATTATTAAGAAGTCCCTCAGGTAAAGGTCCTATTTGTATTCCATAATAACTACTTAAAGTATTAGAAATTTTTTTAGCAAAGTTATGTTTAAAAATATTTCCTGTGCTCCTATAAAAGCCTATTGAATAAACCCAAACAAGAGGAACTATTTCGTAACTGTCCTCATTTGTCCAGCCTTTATAACCAGCAACTTTAACTAATGCTCTTCTAGATGAATAATCAAAGCCTAAAAAAGCCCCGTCTACTGCACCAGTACTTCTATTATTAACCATATATGAATTAGAAGTCGTAGACGTGGTATCAGGATAATAATTAATTACTTTACTACCTTTTAAAGTTAAATCAACTAAAGCATATTTGGCATTTACTATCTTAGTTTTACTATTATTTCTTTCAAAGATAATAACATCTTTATTAGTATTAGCATTCATAGCATTTACTGCCTCATTATAAGTTCCATAACACCCTACTGTATCAGCATAAGTACTGCTAGGATCTCCAGCTTTACCCTCTTTAGCAATAGCAACTTCATAATTACTACAAACACTTCTATTTTGATATTCACTACTCGTTAAGGCATGAACATTTAATGGAAATATAAATAAACAAAATATAAACATAAAAATATATTTAACATATCTCATATCCATACCTCCTAATACACTATAATTTTATCATAAATTAAACTATAGTGCACAAATATTAAAATAATAAATTTTCATTTTACAAAGTTTTACATATCAATATCATTAAGTACATCACAAAAACTTAGAGCACATGAATATTACATAACATCATCTCATCTTTTAATATATGAAATAACTCGATTACTTGTTCATTAATTTTTATACTAATTATAACTAACTATTCCACTGCTTTATTAACTTTACATTTATCAATATCGCAACAATTGAGTTTATAAACATCACTTTAAATAACAAATTAATATTTATTGTACTTATAATTAACAACATTAACAATATAACAAATTCACAAAAACATAAACACATTTCATGAACAATTGCAAGTAACATTGTATCTTTCTTATCATTTTCTACCTTACATTGTGATAAGGCTAAATATGATGAATCATATACATTATCAACCAATTTATATACCGATTGATTAACCATCAATATATAAGTGTTTTTAGCAAATAAAAATACTGATGTTATAATTCCTTTTATAATTGAAATTACATTAAATGTTTTTATTTGATCTTTATCTAATTTTTTTCCTGATACAAATAAACTTAATAATTCAACAACTGTAGAAACAACATAAAGAGTTGTAAATGTTTTAAGATTCATTAATGAAATATATAAATATAATGGAACAGCTATTAATCTTTCTATTATTATACATGATCTTAATCCACTTACTATTTTAAACTTTTTATTTTCATTTTTCTTTATTAAATAACTATAACTATCTTTAAAAGATGAGTCCATTTTATATTCTAAATTTTCTTTATCTACATTAAGTAACGCTAAATACGCAAGAAAGTAAGAAATAAATACTGCTATTACTATAGTTAAACTTTTACCATTTGTTAAAAATATTGCTGTAAATATATATCCTACTATACTAGAAAAGCACCTTAAAATATAAGCAAAAGAATTAAATCTCCCCATAAAACTTTTTTCTACTATTTTACTAGGTAAATAGGTATTAATTGGATTATTTGCCGCACCACTTAATCCATATACAACTGCAATAACCAAATAATATTTTATATTTGTATCAACAGTAAGTACTAGTAACATACTTATACTTTTTAAAATATAACTTATAAACTTTGTATTTGCTATTCCTATTCTTTTAGACAAAGTTCCAGCTAAGGGCGAAAACAACCCCATTACCAAAAACTGAATCATAAATATAAATATAATCATTGTTATACTTACTCCAGCTTTATATAAAATAACTGGTGTAAAAACTGCATAAATACTATTAGCGAAAGTTTTAAAAAAACTATCATAATATAGCATCCGATAATTTTTATTACTAAAATACTGCATTATGTTTTCTCCTCTATTTTATTATAAGAATAAATTACATCGGATACTAATAGTTGTCAACTATATAATATAGTATATTAAAAAAATTAGTATTATTACTTTTAATAACACTAATCCATTTTCTTCTGTACTGCATCATAATTAACAATAAATTTACACTTTCTTCAAAAAAAAGAAAATAGACAATCATTACAATTGTCTATTTAAACGTACATATTTTTACATATTTTTGACTACCAGAAACTAAGCTACTACCAAGATAAGCTACATATTTTCCAGATTCTTTATATACTTTAATTCCTTCTGGTTCTTCAAAAATAGAAGTAGATGTTGAATACACTTTTTTATTAAATTTCTCATTACCTAAGAAGTCGTACATAGCAACATATCCCTGAGAATTTTGTGTACCATTTCTATTGCTTTCACCATAATAAACATATACATAATCTCCAGCTATATCAAATCCCTGAAAATCAAGTGGTGTTTTTGGTATGGTAAATGTTGCTAATTTAGGAATATTACCATCTATATAGTCTACTGAACTATTTTTAATATCTGTTAACTTATAGATACTAAAGATTTGACCTGAACTTCCTGTAACTCTAATAATAAATAAGTTATTAGTTGTATCTATTGCCACTTGTTCATTTGAACGAGTCTTATAGAATTTATATATATTATAATATTTAGAGCTTAAAGCTGTTGTACTATAATTTTTACCATTATAAAGTTTAATATCATTTCTACTAACACTACTTCTTGTATCAAATGAAACTGAATTAGAAGTATAAGTACTATTACCATGATAAGCAAGTCTGGTTGGGAAAGCTCCATCTCTTGTTACATCAAAACTAAATTTAGAGTTATCATTATTCCAAGTATAATGTCCTCCTGCTAACCACATATAAGCATCAGACGTATCATTATATTTTGAATTAGCCCATTCAAACGCTATATTAGTACCATGCCCAAAACCATACAAACTCATATTAGAATCGCTTCCAGATACTCCTGGTCTTGGATGTTTATTAATAAATAAACTATTAGTATTCATATCTGTGCTAGTTGAGTAAAGATTCTGAACAGTAAATATATAATTTTTAGAAATATCAAATCCTTGAATAATCGTTGATGGATGAGCTGAAACAACATATTGTGTATAAAGACTTCTAGTTGCGCTATTAACATTTACATAGTTTTTACCATCATTTTGAACTAATACTTTAATAGTTGCTTTTTTACTACTATCTTCAGCACTCTTTACAGTAATCACTGCAACTCCTGGGAAGACACCCGTAATTTTTCCGGTAGAAGAAACTTTTGCTACACTACTATTAGATGATGAGTAAACGACATTTTTATTAGTTGCATTACTTGGTGAAATGGTAGGTGTAATACTTGTACTATTACTCTCTTCAATATTAATAGTCGCACTGTCTTTAGAAAGACTTACACCAGTAACTGGAATACTTTCAATTTCAAATGTCAAAGTAGTATTAAGTGCTGGATTAGCATTTGATGAAACTAAAACTATTGCATTTCCCGCATCAATTCCTTTAACAGTATTATTAGAAACACTAACACTATTTCCATAAACAACACGTGAATCATATGTATTATCACTTACATTAACAGGATACACTTGAGCAACTATTTTCGTAGATGATGATGCTTTAAATTTCGTATTAGCACTAACTACTCTAATACCTTTAGGTTTAATAACATAAGTACTATTTAATCTCTTATTAATATAGTATAAATCACTAATATCAATAACTTCATCTACATTATAATCAGCTGCCTTAGCTTCATACTCATTAAAATTAGACTTAGAAAGTAAAACTAATATCAACTTTCCATAGTCATTATAATCAACACTACCATCTCCTGTAGCGTCTCCCTTTATAATAACTCTATAATTATCACTACCATAAGTTAATAAATCACCAGTACCCACATAACTACTACTAGAAAGTTCACTATCACTTCTTTTAACAGTAACACTTTTATCAAATAAGTTACTCTTCATATTAGAATAACTAGTAGAAGCTTCACCAATAAGCAAATATTTATCCTAAATTTCATAACCAATAAGATCTATAGCTGTAGTACTTGCCGCCATACTATTATTACTAAATTTAGCAACCAATATTACCAACAGAATTAAACTTAAATTAACTTTTCCCTTTAGTCCAACTTGACTAAACAATAGGATACCAACTATAACTTCTAAAACTCCTACAACAATAAATAATTTACTGTAGTTACTAGAAGTATCAGGAACACTAACTAGTTCACCATTTTTTCTTAAACTTATATTATAAGTACTACTATTTCCTACTTCATCTATAATAGTAATAACATAATCCCCTGGAGAATTTATAACATCTCCCATTTTATATTCTTGTAAAACACCATTTTTTACTACCTTTATTGTTTTAACATTCTTATTAAATTCTAGTTTTATACTATCATAAACTCCATTATTCATAACCCCTTTAATAGTAGGTTTTTCTTTATCTATATTACTAATATTAATGGTAATATCTTTTTGTAATCCATCAACTGATTCTACTAATATAGTTTTTTTGGTATTAGTCATATAAACTTTAATTAAACTATATTTATCATCTGATAAACTAAATCCTTCTATTTCCTTAAGTTCATGATTCGCTGTAAGTGTTACTACAACATTTTCATTACTTAGTTTTGTGATACTATAATTAACTTTTATATTTAATGGTTCATTCACAAAGTAATATTTAATCTTTACTACTCTAGAATTTCCTAATACATCTTTTACAGTATACTCTTTATCAATATCACTATAAATTATTTTACTTAAACTATGTTTATCTGAAGAAAGTTGAAATCCCTCTAAACTACTTAATTCATTAGGTGATGAAATTATTATCTTCTCTGTCCCATCATTTTGTAATTCGTATGACAAGCTTATATTTAAGTCATTCTTTTTAATACCATCTATATTTAGTGAGATATCTGTACAGTTTCCTGCTACATCACAAAAGCTTTCTTGAAAAGTTCCATTTTCAAAATACACTTTAGATAGTTCTTTTTTATCTACTGAAAGAACAAATCCACTCTTAGCATCCAACTCTTCATTAGCTTTAATAACCGCTTCTACTGAATCTTCACTTCTATCATATGTAACGCTTAATTTTGGTTTTTCTTTATCTATATTTGAAATAACAATAGTTTGTGTCTCACTGTTACCATAGATATCTGTTACTACAACTTTATCACCTGTTGAATTTTCACTATAGCTTTTACTTAAACTATATCCATCACTAGACAAACTAAATCCTGCAAGTGGCAACAATTTAGTACTTGAAGTAATTGTTACTACAACATCTTTATTTGTTGGAAGTGAAGTTGATTTTTTCATTGTAAGTGCCATTGGAGTATGTTTAATCTTAAAGGAAAAGCTCTTACTATTTACTCCATTTATATCAACATTACTAACAGCTCTTGCAATAACACTATATTCTCCTTCTTCCGTAAATGTTATTTTCTTACTACTATCATAATCAATAAAACTAACTCCGTTATTTAAAGAATATTGATATTTTTTTATACCACTTAAAGCTGTTGAAGAATCTATTTGTAATAAAACATCTGACTCTGCTGTTTCTCCATTTTTTATATTAGCACTAATTGTCGGTGCTGTTGGCAAAGTATTATCAAATTTAAATACTTCACTTCTAGCAACAGCGTAATTTCCTGCTTCATCAACTGCATAAATCCACAAATAATAATCTCCACTATAAGAACTCTTACTTATTGTAGTGTTATTAGTAAAAGGTGTTGTAAAACTAGATAAATCAGGTTGAACAGTATCAGTTGTCCATTGATATTTAAGACCATTTTCGGCTAGCTTTATATCATTAACAATAACCTCACTACTGTGTGTTTTACTATACTGTAATGAACCATTATTTTTTATATTTATAACAGGACGATCCTTATCAATATTGTTAACATCTATACTACAAGAATTAACATTGCCAGCATAATCTTTTACATAAACACTATATTTTCCATTTTCACTTACCGTTTTTTGATAGTTGTGAGAAAAATTTACTCCATCGAAAGAATAAGCAGCATCACTTAATCCATTTTCATCATTACCAGTAACCATTAAAACTAAATTAGTATTGGTATATTTTGAAGTTGAAGAAGTAATAGAACAGCTAGGTAAAATATTATCAAATATATAAGGACCAAATCTATGATAAGTAACATTATCAATTACAAATGTATCATTAAAACTATCTGTACTTTTATTTGAAGCTGTATCAGTTATTGCTTTTACAAACAAATAATATATACCATCTTTTTTAGTGCCTATTGTAAAACTTTCGCCACTTTGATAATTGGTCCACTCACCATCAGTTAACATTGTAGAACTACTAGATAAATAATATTGATAAGTATTGTTAGTATCTAATTCATATGCTCCTTTTAAGGCGTTAATTGTAACGTTTAAACTCTTAGTAGGTAAAGTTTGTGAGTTAGAAATGGCAATCGTTGGAGTTGTAACATTAACAACATAACTACATTCTGCAACATTTCCTACCTTATCTCTAACATAAGCTTTATATGTTCCATTTGATGAAATACTCTTTTTATTAACATTCGTAAAATTTATATTATCAAATGAATATGGAAGAGTATCTAAACCGCTTTGACTGTCACTTCCATTAACTATTAAATTACTTCCATCTGATGTTATGTTACAAGTTGGAGCAGTGTTATCAAAGTAAAATGCTTCACTACGAACTATACTAGTATTTTTCTTTGTATCTTTAGCTAACACCCATAAATACCAATTATTACCCGTAAGTCCTGCTTTAGTAATTGTTTGGTTATTTGTAAAGGAATCTGTAAATGAAGCCTCACTTGGTTTAGTATTACCTTGAACCCATTGATATTTTAAACTACTATTATCCAAGTCACTATCAACAACTGATATAGTTGCACTATGACTTTTAGCATATTCATTAGGATTTTTTACATCAAATGTTACTCTAGGAGCTCCTTCATCTTTTACTAAGACTGTCAAAGAAGCATTTTTTGATGAAACACTACTACCAGCACTACCCAAAATATTACTTAGACTAATTAAAGAATTAACATTATTTACATTACTTTTACTCTTTAAAGTAAAGGTAAAAACTGTAGTATCGGCAGTTAATACCTTACCATCATTCATAACAATTATATAGTCACCATTATTATTAGTACTAATCTTTCCAACAGCAGAAGATGAACTAGTCAAACTAAAAACATCACTATCATAATCAAGTTTAAAAGATAAAACTCCGATACCTTTATCTCCACTATTAATATTAATATTTAAAAGTTTAACTGTTAAAGTAACACTATCCCCCGCTACTACACTAGGTGAACTAGAAGATAGTTCGGTTATAAATGAGTCTCCACTAGCAAACTTCTTAGACGAATTAACCTTAGATGCGCCAAGCTTAATGTTTAAGGAACCTACTCCAATAAATATAAGTCCAAATCCAAACAAAACAAGTAAAATTACTTTTATATTAACTTTTTTCAACTTATCTCTTACCATAACTATCTTTCTCCTATTATCATTTTACTACAAAAGAAAAAATAGCACAATTAAAAGTTAAAACAAAAAGTAGCCTTAATAATATTAAAGCTACTTAAATAATAAAACTAATAATTAATTAGAAAAGTGATAATTGATTAGAATTAGGAAGTCCTTCTAATATTCCCATCTCTACCATCTTATCTATTAATGTTTTTGAAACCTTACCGCGTACCTGAACATCTTCAATACTTAAGAAACGATTAATTTCACGTTCTCTTACAATATTTTTAGCTACTGTATCACCAAGTCCATCTATTGCATTAAACGGTGGATATATTTCATTATCACTACCAACTGTCCAAACCGTTGCTTCACTCTTATATAAATCAACATTTAAGAATTTAATTCCCCTAGCTGTTGCTTCTAAGGCCACTTTTAAACTTTCAGCTTGACCATTTTCCTTGTTTGTAGCCTCATATCCTTTAGCCTGAATCTCAAGAATTTTTTGTTTAATAGCGTTATAACCTTTAATCATAGCTTCAACATCTACATCTGTTGCTTTTGAAGAGTACCATGATGCATAAAAATATACAGGCATATGAACTTTATACCAAGCAATCCTAAAGGCACTAATTACATATGCTGCTGCATGTGCCTTAGGGAACATATATTTAATCTTAGCACAAGAATCTATAAACCACTCTGGAATATTAGCGTCTTGCATAGTCTTAACATGACCTTTCCAGGTTTCTGGATCTTTTGAAGCCTTACCTTTACGAACAAACTCCATTATTTTAAAGGCCTTAATTGGTTCTAATCCATTATACATCAAATAAACCATTATATCATCACGACAGCCAATAGTATCCTTAAATGGCACTATGTTATTTTTTATTAACTCTTGGGCATTTCCAAGCCATACATCCGTACCATGAGAAAGTCCTGATATTTTAATAAGCTCGGCAAATGTTGTAGGTTTAGTATCTTCTACTAATTTAATTGTAAAAGCTGTTCCAAACTCCGGAATACCAAGAGTTCCAGTATTACACATTATTTGTTCAGTTGTTACACCTAATGCCTTAGTAGAAGTAAAAATACTCATTGTTTCTTTATCATCTAAAGGAACTTTCATAATATCAGTTCCTGACTGTAATTGAATTAATCTTAACTGGGTAGGATCAGAATGTCCCAATATATCTAGTTTCAAAACATCTTGATCAATAGCGTGGTAATCAAAGTGAGTAGTTCGCCATTCAGCAGTTGCATCTTCTGCTGGAAACTGGAAAGGTGTAAAATCATATACATCCATATAATCAGGTATAACAACAATTCCTCCTGGATGCTGACCCGTTGTTCTCTTAACTCCAGTACATCCCATAGCTAAACGTTCTACCTCTGCCGTTCTAAGTTCTTTTTGATGCTCTTCAGCCCAGCCCTTTACAAATCCAAATGCTGTTTTTTCAGCAACCGTACCTATAGTACCGGCACGATAGACATTATCCTCACCAAAAAGGACTTTTGTATAGGCATGTGCACTAGCTTGGTTTAAATCTGAGAAGTTCAAATCTATATCTGGTACTTTATCAGCATTAAATCCTAAGAAAGTAGCGAACGGCATATCTTGTCCATCTTTTAAAAGTAAAATATTACAATTAGGACACATTTTATCTGGTAAATCAAATCCTGAAGAATAATTTGAACCAAGTGGATTTCCATCATCATCATTAAAGATACTAACCTTACACTTTGAACAACGATAATGTGCTGGAAGTGGATTAACTTCTGTAATTCCCATCATTGTAGCAACAAAGCTTGAACCTACTGAACCACGGGAACCAACCAAGTATCCCTCATCATTAGAGTGTTTAACAAGACGTTGCGCAATCAAATAAATTGGATCAAATCCTCCACCGATAATTCCTCCTAATTTTTTATTAAGTTCTTTTTCCAAATCATCATCTGAAAGACTTTCTTCACTATTTCTCTTAATATATGAACGAACCAAATCCTTAACAGCATCAAATCCCTGTAAAATAACTTCATGTAAATTTGCAAAAGACCTTTTTACCATTTCATCATCTGATAAGTTCTCACTACTTAACTTATCTTTAACAGACTTCAAAACAATATCACCATAAAGTTCAGTAGCAATTCTTTCCTCTATATTATATGGTAAATTATCACCATACCAATCTTTAGCTTTTGTATAAACAAGATCCGTTACTACTCTTGGACAATCCAAATAGCTCTTACCATCATCACTCTTAACTCTTGGAGAGAATGGTATACCTCCAGTATCAATAATAACTTCAATTATCTCAACCATATCACTAATTTTATTAGGATTATCTATAACTATTTTTTTAATAAGTTCTTCATTTTCCAAAAATTTAAAATCTTCAAGCATTTCTTCTGTTGTTCTAAAATGATTAGAAGGAATTTCTTTAATATTATTACGTGCTAAAGGATGTCTTCCTCCACCCGGAACTTTTTGATTAACTATTATTTCTCTAAATATTTTATCTTCTCTATTAATATGATGTACGTCTCCAGTTGCAACAATTAATTTACCAGCATCATCTGTTACTCTTATAATTTTCATTAAATGATGAGCAAGTTCAAGTTCATTCGCAAAATCTCCACTTTGAATCAAATGATTATAACACTCTAAAGGTTGTACTTCAACATAATCATAAAAACGAATAATATTAGTTAATTCTTGATCAGCCTTACTACGTGCTTGTAAAAATACTTCACTCTCATAACAGCCACTACCAACAAGTAATCCTTCACGATGTTTTTCAATTTCACTACGTAATATTCTTGGTGTTTTATATAAATATTTTGTATTAGCTAAACTAATAAGTTTAAATAAATTTTTAAGTCCTACTTTATTTTTAGCTAATAAATTAACATGATAACTTTTACCATATTTATGGATTTCATCTTTACTAACTAACTCAGAAAGTTGTCCCATTCTTTCAATATTACGATTATCTAGTTTCTTTAACATTTTATAAAATACTAAGGCTGTTCCTTCAGCATCATAATCACCTCTGTGGTGACTTTCCTCATCCCAAGGTACTTCATATCGTTTTACTAAGGCACTTAAACTGTGTCTTGCATAATTATTATCCATAGTACGTGATAATTCTAAAGTATCTATAACAGTATTAGTAAAAGTTCCAAGATTATATTTTTTATAAGCCATTTCCAAGAACGATACATCGAACTTAGCATTATGCGCTACCATTGGTAAATCTCCAAACCATTCAATAAAACGTTTTACTGCATTTTCTTCATTGTCTTTTCCTTCTAACATTTCATCAGTAATACTTGTAACATCAATTATCTTCTGCTCTAACTTAACTCCCGGATTGATTAATTCATCATATCTTTCTAGAATCATTCCATCCTTCATTTTAACCGCACCAATTTCAATAATTGAATCTTTTCCACCAGCATTAAAACCGGTCGTCTCAAAATCGAATACCACATATGTCTGATCAAGCATCACAACATCTTTTGGTCTTACTACAATATCTACACTATCATCTATTAACGTAAGTTCAGTTCCATAAATAGCCTTAAATTTTTCCTCATCACTTTTACCTTTATTATATGATGTAACAGTATTAAAAACATGAGGAAAAGCCTGACAACCATTATGATCAGTAATCGCAATAGCCTTATGTCCCCAACTAATAGCCTGATTAACTAAAAGAATCTCATCTGCAAGTCCATCCATTTGACTCATTTTAGTATGAGCATGTAACTCAACTCTTTTTTCTAAGGCATTATCTTGTCTTACTTGTTTTTCTTTGTCACATAAAACAATATCTCTAGCATTTAAAACTAATTCATCATTACTAAAATGATCACTCTTGACATATCCACGTATTTTATACCATTTTCCTTTTTTTAATTCACTACAAATTCTTGCATATTCATCTTTTTCCCTAGCAAAAACTTTACAATAAATACTATCAGTATAATCTGTTACCTTCAAAGTAATAATTTTAAAATCACTTTTAGAAGACTCAAAGTACTCTATACCAAATACTTCTCCCCATATAGTAACATTATTATCCTCTCCTAAAATAGATTTAATAGAAATAGGCATATCTTCAATCATTATACCAATTACACTATTAGGATCTTTTTCTCTTTTTCTTGAAAACTTAGGTTTAAAATCTTTTTTAACCTCTTCTGTAGAAGGAGTTTTTTCTTTTTTTAACTCTGCAGCATTAGCCAAACTATCATCAAGGCTCTTTTTAATTTCATCTAAAACAAGATGTTCTTCTCTATATAAAAGACTAATTTCATCTGTATATCCTAAATTATGATAAATGTGATTAATTTCTTCTAACGCATTTCCTAATTTAGCCTCTTCTACTTTATTATTAGCGATAAGTACTAACTTATTATCTTCAAGCCTTAGTTTATCTTTATATATTTCAAGTACTCTTAATTTATCTTTCACATGTTCTAATACACTAGGAAAATAAGATAAATATACCTCATTATTTTTATTAACAAACTGATAAATAATTTCTACTTTATTAAAATTAGGGGCAATCAATTCTTTCTTCATATCTAATTCCATAATTAAAGAAGGATCAAACATATCCTCATTTTCAATATAGATATAACACTCCTTTATACTACTCTTAACTTTAATTTTTAAAAGTCTAGCTTTGGTAAAATAATTATAATGGTCCTTCTCAATCTCTAATCTATCAAGTAATATTTTCATTTTTCCATCCATTATAATTACCTCCCCACCATTATAAAACGACTATTTCTTCTTGATTATCAACCTTTATCATATTTTTTTGATTTTTTATACAAAAACTTATAAATTGCTTTAAGTCTATTTTTCTAAGTTGTATTTCATTAGTATAATTTGTAGCATCGAAAACAATACCATCTCTTCTCATATAAGTGGTTAAATCATCCCTATCTATTCCTAAATACATTAAAAAATAAGGATAAATTTGTCTCTTTAACAACTTATTATTACGTCCACCAACTAAATAATGACTCATACCAGTCATTCTCGTTCCAAGTTCATTTAAAATAGCTAGTTCAAGAACAGCTTCTACTATTTGCTGATTTTCTTTTTCATAGTCTACCATTTCTTTCTTTAAAACTGAAAAGATAATTTCTAGTATATTTTGAATATCAGCCTCTTCCATCTTTTTACCATAAACAATAGTATGTATTTTATTTGTAACATCACTAGACAAATCTATAATATTTAGTTTTTGATTTACTAGTAAAACATAATATGTATCAATATCAAATCTTAATATATTTTTTAACTCTTTATTAAGTTTTGTCTTATATTCATCCCATATTTTGATTATATTCATTTTATATTGTTCTGTTTCTCTATATATATCATCATAACCATCAAATTCCCTCATAATATCATATATTGTATCATCATCAGGAATATAGTTTTTAGGATCTCTAAGAATTATTTCTTTTTCTTTTTGTAAATCTTTATATTCACTACAATAATTTTTCCATACTTTCTGCTTATAATCATTCATCTCTTTACTTATTGATTGATGAAAAAGTAAATACCAGATTAAAACACTTTCATTTATCACAAATTTAAGATTCATACTACCACCACTTTAACAATAACATTGTATCACACATGTCATTAAAATGGCTATATATAAAAGAAAAAATATTTAGATTACTCTAAATACCTTTTACTAAAAAATAAACTAATGCTGCCACTAAGAGAAGTAAAATTATAGTTAAAATTATTTTCACTGCCAATTTTGTTTTTCTATGTTTAACAACATCACTATCTAAATCAATATCAAAGTCTTTATCTGACAAATCCATACTTTTTGTATAAAATGATTTATCCATATTTCTAAATAAGTCACTGCTCTGATTATTTTCTTTTAATTCACTAGCTTTTTTCTCTTCCTCTTCTTCTTTTTCTTTTACTAGTTTTAACTCTTCTTGTTTTAATATATCTGTATCATTTTTTTCTATTCTTTCCTCTTCATGAACTCCTTCAACCATATCTACTGCTTGAGTAGCCATTAAATCGCTTAATAAATTAACACTTGTTTCTTGATCTATTTCTCCATTTAATGTTTTAGTAGTAATAGTATTAATTAGTTCTCTTATTTCTTCATCACTTGCTCTAACAACTTTATTCCGTTCAGCTCTATATTCTTCTATCTTTTCTGGATCAAGAGACGCTAAAATATTATAATTAGTATTTTTTAATTTTCTTTTTTCTTCCTCTATATCGTTTTTTATTCTATTCTTTTTAGCTTGTTCAATAACACTATTGATATCATAAACCTTATTTTCTCTACTACTATATAAGTTATTAAAGTCATCTAATTCTTTTTTTACTTTTGGTTTAGGTACAAAGTCATATTCTTTTATTTTTTGATATCCTTCTCTAGTTCTATAATTTTTACTCGCCGCATCTAACAAAACAGCATTAGTATTTTTTACATCTGTATAAGTTGTGAAAGAAGTATTATCATTAAATGAATCATATAATTTTTGATTTCTATTACTTCTACTCATGTTTTTAATACTTTCATCTTCATATCTTGTCATTCTACTTGGCATAATATCACCTTCCAAAGTGTCTTTATTATAATAATTTTAACATATAATGTTGTTAAAGAGAAGTACTAAAATATCTTTACGATTAACTTTTTTTTTGTTAAAATGAGCTTGGAGGAAAAATAATATGAAAGTTAAAGTAAACGAAGATGCTTGCATCGGTTGTGGAGCTTGTGCTGCTATTGCACCAGAAGTTTTTGAAATTAACGATGAGGGTCTTTCAACAGTTATCGTTGATGAAGTAGCTAAGGAAAATGAAGAAGAAGCAAATGATGCTATCGACTCATGTCCAACAAGTGCTATCGAAAGAAAAGATTAAAGTGACATCTGTCACTTTTTTATTATAAAAAAAAAAGAGAATAACTACTTATTCTCTAACTATTTCTTATTTGATTTATATAACTATTAATTTTAGAAACCCAAGTATTACTTTGAGCATATCTTGGTCCAATAGATTCTACTGTAGTTAATCCTTTAGCATAGAAATTATTATATAAGTTATCAATAGCACCTTTAATTCCTTCATCTATTGTACTATATCCCTTATAGCCACCACTACAATTAGGGCTTCCCTTTTGTCCAGCAACATTATTACAGCTACGGACCAAAGCACTACACTTCCATTTGCAACCAGTTTCATGAAGCATTATAGCTGTTACCAAATATGGACTTACTCCCTTAGAAAGAGAATATGTAGCAATAAGTTCACCTTTTCCAGCAAGCAAATCTTTTCCCAAGCTTCTATTAAGCTTATCAGTTAACTCTTCTAAAGTAAGACCATCAAAAACCTCAGCCCTTAAAGTCTTAGCTTCCGCTATTTCTCTATCCTCAGCAACAATAACAGCTGTATTTTGAACATTACTATTTACTAAATTATTATTTAAAGACACACTTGTCTTTGTAGATGCTGCCATCATTTTTGTATTAACTGAACTAGATAAAATATTTTTATCAAGCTTAATTTCTGTATTACTATTTAACATTACCATTGCTACTAAAATCATCGCAAATCCCAAAGTTGAACATACTGCAGCAACATAATTACTTTTTTTCATTTTTCACCTCAAACTTATTAAAAATAAGTATAGCACAATAATAACATAAACACCTAAAGTTGTCAAGTTGTGTAAAGATATGCCACATAATATACCATTATTGCAAATTTCTATTTTACTCCAACACTAATGTAATTTAAATGTTTTAAAAGACTTTCTCTTTATTAAATATAATATTATTAATAAATAAATCATGGTAACAACAACCATTACAAATGTTAGTAAATAAAGTGAAACTTTAACTCTACTAATCATAAGTAATATCACGCTCACTAATAAATTACTAACTACCAAACGCATATCTTTAATCTTTGACTCCCTATCATATGGTTGAACTAAATAATAAATAGATAAATGATAAAGGGTAAATATAATAGATGAACTTATTAAAATAATCAATACATATATTAGTTCCAAAAAATTCATTCCTAAATAAATTTTAAAAATAACATCTATAAAAATACCTAATATCAATATAGGAAATAAATTTAAAAGAATAAGACTTTTAAGTCTTTCTTTAAATAAAGAAAAAACACTTTCACTTTTACGATAAAAATCATATTCCAAAAGACTCCTATCACAATTAATAAACATAATCTGAGTAATTTGTGATGTCTTATTTAATGAAAATATTATTAAAAATACTAGCATAAAGTATCTCATAAATAATTTTGCGAAACTATATCCAAGTCTTTTATCAACAAAAGATATCAAACATACTAAAATACCAATACCAAATATAACTACTATCTCTCTAAGAATGGGCCTCTTTAATATAAGACTATGTCGTCTTATAAAAATATCATTTAAATAACGATAAGGATTATTAGTTATCATTTTATTAGTTTTCACATAATAATTGCCTCTTTTAATTTCAATTAATTCATCCCTTGTAAAACTACTACCATCAAAGTATAAATAACTGTTCAAACCATTAATCATTTTATACATCAATTTATAATCTTTTACTTTAAACATATATAAAATACTTAAAATAGCGAGTAAACAAAATAAAATATCAAGGAAAAATATTTTCATATTGCTTATATTGATTTCATTTTTGAGAAAATAAACTAACAATATAGTAAATAATCCTAACAAAATAAAATATAAAAAGCTATTATTTAAAAGTATATCTTTTCTTTTTTTATAATAGAGTAAATTAACCCCTTCTCCCACCAGTCTCGTAAAGAAGAAGAAAATCATCATAAGAATAATAGTTATAATCTTAAAGTTTAACAGTGAATTTAAAAGTAAAAAAGAAATTAGTAAAAGAAAAGAATCACTTATTGAATTAAGTAATATATCACATATTATATACTCTTTTGCATCGATTCCAAATAAAATAATACTTTGATATTTTTTCTTACTAGTCTTTAATATTCTAGCTTTAACTAATCCCCCTAATAGTGTTAAAAAAATAAACACCACGACAAAGTAATTAGTCTGATAATTCTTACAAAGAATCTTCACTAATAAATAAATAATATATAAATAAAATCCCTTGATAATAACTTTACCCAACATATCTAGAAATATTTGAAGTAAAAGTAATACTTTTTTTATGTTAGAAGAAATATTATTTTTCTTTATTAAACCCACTTTTCTTAAACGATATAATAGTGAATTTACCCCAGAATAAGATTCTATCTTCATAGTTATAAAAAAATTAGTTAACATTTTCACACTCTAATGACTGAATAATTTTTTTCTTATATTCATTATCATTTAAATCTTTCTTTTCTATCAAATTAAATTTACCATCTTTAAGTATTATTATTTCATCACATAGTTCTATAGTTATTTCTAATATATGAGTAGTTATCACTATTATCTTATTCTTTTTAATTTCTCTTAATAATTTTTTCATTTGTTCCTGTACTAAAATATCAAGTGAAGTAAAAGGTTCATCCAATAATAAGACTTTTTTATCACTAATTATATTTACTAGTGTTTGTATTTTACTTTTCATTCCCGTTGAGTATTCCTTCATAATTTTATCTTGATCCTCTAAAGAAATATTAACCATTTCAAAGTATTCAGAAACACTTTTCATATTTTTTATCTTTTTTTTATTTATCTCTAAATAAAATTCTAAAAATTCTCTTCCTGTCAAAAATAATGGTACATTAGGAGTAGTTGGTACTAATGAAACATCACTTTCTAATATCTTATTTTTATCTAATAAAACATCTCCACCATCACTTTTTATATTTTGATCTAATATATTTAAAAAAGTAGTTTTGCCTACTCCATTTTTACCTATAATGCCATAAATCTTATTATCTTTAAATGTAAAATTTATATTATCTAAGATAATTCTACTATTATATTTTTTGGTTAAGTCTTTTATCTCCAACATAAAAATTATCACTCCACAGGATCAATTATATCACATATTTTAAAATGATGTGTTATACTTATAGAAGTTGGTGGTATTGTGAAAAGTAAATCAAAATTAATTTTAAATATATTAACTATCATAGGAATTGTAGCTGTAATCTTTTTTATTTATTTTGCAGTTAAAGAAAGGTGGTTTTTAGATAATGAAATTTTACTAACAAAAATTAAATCTTTCGGACTACTAGCCCCTCTTTGTTTTATTCTTATTCAAATAGTTCAAGTCGTCTTACCAGTTATACCAGGAGGAGCCAGTTGTCTAGTTGGTGTAATGGCATTCGGTGCTGTTGGAGGTTTTATTTATAACTATGTTGGTCTTGTTCTAGGATCAATTTGTAGTTTTCTTCTCTCAAGAAAATTTGGAATGAGTATCATTAATAAATTATTTAAAGAAAAAGATATAAAAAAGGCCCTTGATAAAATAAATAATAGTAAATATGATTTAATTTTCTTTTTAATAATACTTCTTCCTGGATTACCAGATGACCTATTTTGTTATATTTCAGGAATTACTAAAATGAGTTTAAAAAAGTTTACCCTAATTATTCTAATAGGTAAACCATTAACACTTCTTGTCTATAGTATATGTTTTCAGTTTTTTCCCATTATATTTGGAAAATTTCTATAAAAAAATATTAAGTTTAGTCTTAATATTTTTTTATTTATTAAAAGAATTTAACTTGTCTATTTTTTCTTTTAAAGTATCTATAAACTGATTAATTTCATTCTTCGTTGTGAGATATGAAATACTTATTCTTATACTATGTGTTGCATATAATTCATTCTTCGTAAGTTCTAAAACAGAAGTACTTAAATCTCCCGCTTTATGACACGCTGTTTGAGTAGAAATATAAATATCATCTTCTTCTAAAGCATGAAGAATAGTTTCTGGTTTAACATTCAAAATGCTTATATTAACAATATGAGGAAGAGAACAACTTGTACTATTTAGAATAATGCCATCTATAAGCTGAAGTTTTTGCTTCAAATAATTACTCAGCTCTAAAATATGTGCATACTTTTCTTCAAAATCTTCATATACAAGTCTCAAAGCTTTTGACATAGAAACAATTAAAGCCGTCGCCGGAGTACCACTACGATAGATTGTAGTAGACTTTCCTCCATATATTATAGGTTCAATTTCCAAATTCTTATTTTTTAATAAGGCGCCTACTCCTTTCATCCCATAAAACTTCTGACTAGACATAGAAGCCATATCAACATTCCATAAATTAAGTTTTACCTTCCCAATAGCTTGTGTTATATCAGAATGAAAAATTACTTTTGGATACTTTTTTAATAAATTTCCAATACCATCTAAATCTTGCATTAAACCTATTTCGCTATTAACAGCGCATATTGAAACTAATATTGTATCATCACATATTAAACTTTTTAAATCATCTAGCTTAACTCTTCCGTCACTATCTATTTCAACATAGCTTACTCTAAAGCCTTCTTTCTCTAACTCATTAAAACATTCACTAACAGAAGAGTGTTCAAGACTTGTCGTAATAATATGCTTTCCCCTATTCTTATATTTTCTGCAAACTCCAAAGATTGCTAAATTATTAGCCTCACTTGCCCCACTAGTGTAAATTATCTCTTTTTCTTCTATATCCAATATCTTCTTTATTTGTCTAGTGGCATCATTTATAAGCTTACTACTTTCTAATCCTAACTTATGTAAAGAATTAGGATTACCAATATAGTTTTTTGTCACCTTAACATAAGTATCTAAAACAGAATCATTAACTGGTGTGGTTGCACTATAATCTAAATATATCAAGATAATCACCTCTAAAATTCAATATCATTATAACAAAAAACAAAAGAAAAAACTATTTCAAAATAAAATAGTTTTATCTAAGACCCTTTTTTAATGTTAGCATTTTGTTTTCTATACGTCTAAATTCTTGTGCACATTCACGAAGTTCATCACGTTCTCTTTTGGTAACACTTCCATTACTCTTATATTGTAGTTCATGTTCTAGTGCTGCCCAAGCATCCATCGCCAATGTTCTAACCTGAATTTCTGCATCTATAAACTCAATATCATCTTTAAATGAAACCGGAACTTTTACTATAATATGATAACTTGAATACCCTGATTCCTTAGGATTTTCAATATAGTCTTTTTCATGACACACTTGTAATAAATCACTAGACTTAATTAAATCAACCATCTCATATACATCATCTTCAAATGGACAAACAAGTCTAACTCCAACCATATCATGAATATGTTCCTCTAAGTTTTCAAGAGTTATATCATAGTTTCTTTTCTCTAATTTGCCTAACGCACTGTCAATACTTTTTATACGAGCATTTACATGTTCAACACTCTTAGTATGATTTGACATATCATAATCCTTAATTAATATTTCCAAATGGGTCTTTAAAACCTGTAATGCTGCTTCATATTTAAATTGCAGCTTCTTGAGGTCCTCTTGTGAAAAATTATTTGTGCTTTTATTCAAAATATTCACCCTTTCAATTGTATTATATGTATTTTAAAATTATTACTACTTATCATATATCCCTCATCAGAGGAACTACATTATACCACATATCAATAAAAATTGCAAATTTTTTCTTTAATAGCAACAAAAAAATGAGTTATTTTAACTCATCTATATATTTTTTTAATTGTTTTGAATCAGGTCCAAGTATTATTTTTAACTGGTTATCAATCTCAACTATACCCCTAGCCCCTAGCTTTTGAATTCCTTCTTTATTAGCTTTAGTTACATCTTTTAACTCAACCTTAAATCTCGACATATCTGTCTCAGTTGAAATTATATTATCTTTTCCTCCTAAATACTCCACAAGCTTATTTAAATCAATACTGGCATCTTTCTTACTAGCTTTTAATACGGCTAATAAAATAATTAAAAGTACAATTCCTATAATTACATATTCCATCAATTTATCACACACTAATATTTATTAGTTCCTTTCTATTAACAACATCTATTATATATTACTTTCATAAAGTTGTAAATATTTCATTTTTATATCATATATTTTAATAGGTTAATACCTACACAAATTTATTTATAATTCATATTGTATATTAGAAAAGAATAAAGAGGTGGAAATATGGTAAATAATGATAGTTGTTGTTTTGCTAAAATTTTAAAAGTAATTGAAATTTTACAAAATAGCTCAACTAATCCTGCTTGTTGTGAGGAAGGCTGCGACAAACCATTTCTAGGACCTAATCAAAATTTCATATGTTACAACACTAGACCTGTACAGTTCTATACAAGAGCTGGAACTTTATTTAGTGCTTCTTATACCCAAGATGAAGAAGTTTTAAATAGCAATGTATTTCGTGTAGAAAAGGTAGACGATTGTTGTTGTAAATGTAGGATATTACAAAGAGGTGCTAATCAAGATGAATTTGTTGCGACTAACAGTTTCATTACAATTAATTTAAAATGTATGTGTGTATTAAAGTGTCTTAACGATATTGCACTAGAAAACATATAGAAAGGAGAATAATTATGTGTGAAAAAAGTAATAACACAAATGAATGTTCTTGCCTACATGATTTATTGAAAGAAATAATTAGATTACAAAAACAAGATAACTCTTGTTGTAATGAAGATGGTTGTGATAAACCTTATTTAGGACCAACACCTAGTTTAGTTTGTTACAATACAAGACCACTTAATTTTTATAACTGTCAAACTGGTGCTTTATGGTCAATAGAATATACTTATAATGGTAACACTTCAACATCAACAGTATTTAGATGTGAAAATTTAGATGATTGTTGTTGTACATGTAGAATATTAATTGATAATGGTAATAATGACTATACAGCGACCAACCAATTCTTTACAATCAATTTAAATTGTGTTAGCGCAATTAAATGTCAACCTGATGCTTACGTTGAAATATGCTAAATAAAAAGCGATCACCAATGTGATCGTTTTTATTTTCTTTGAATACTAACTATATCACTAATTTTAATTATATCCTCAGTTAAAGTATATAGTCTATCAGTACTTTTTCTAATAATAGCCGTATCATATGTTTTATCTTTCGTTTTAATAATTAAAGGTTTATTAAAAATAAAACCATCTTCTTTAAATAAATCATCAATAAACTTTTCTATATCACTATTAACAGACATATCATATTTAAAATTACTAGTATTTCCAGCATAAACATAATCTTTATTATTAGAAAAATTTTTTTCTATTTTGCTCCGATAAATTTTAGGTAACTCAGACATTTTTTCACCTCAATAAATTTTATGTAATAAATGGTTAAAATTTACAATATTTTAGCATAATAAATATAGGAGATGATTTAATGATTAAAAAACTAAAAATTGATTTAAATATTATTATACCAATTATTTGCTTTTTCATTATCAGTCTTATAAGTATTAAAAGTGCCCTTACCTATACCTCTCCTGATTTAGGAAATCTTGTTTTCAAACAATGTATTTGGTATTTTCTAGGTACGATATTAATAATATTTATTTTGCATTTTAAAAATAATTATTTATATGAAAATACTATTTTTTTATATAGTCTAGGATGTATTTTATTACTATTATTACTTTTCTTTGGAACACCTATTAATAATAGTAAATGTTGGTTTACTATCCCAGGTATTGGAAGTTTTCAACCTAGTGAATTTATGAAAATATTTTTAATGTTAACCCTTGCTGTCATGATTAAAGAATATAAATTACAATATAAAACCCCATCCCTAAAAGAAGAATTTATATTTATTTTAAAGACACTTCTCATTGTCGTAATTCCAGCAATATTAACCTTTCTAGAACCAGATACAGGAGCCGTTATTATGTATCTTATAATTTATTTTTCAATGATGATTCTATCTGGCATAAGACTTAGATGGTTTATCGCTTTAGCTCTAATAACAGTAGCTATTGCGACATCAATCTTACTACTTTACTATTTAAGTAGTGAAAATTTTATTAAAATATTTGGAACCAAAATGTTTTATCGTTTTGATAGAATTCTAGAATGGAAAAAAGGTTCTGGATTGCAATTAGAAAATGCCTTGGCATCAATCGGTTCAGGAGGCCTACTAGGTCACGGTTTTAACAAAACTCCTGTCTACTTTCCGGAATCCGCAACAGACTTTATCTTTGCTGTTTTTGCTTCTAATTTTGGTTTTATAGGTTCAATAACCCTAGTCCTTATCATCTTTTATTTTGACTTCTATATAATTAAAATGATGAAAAAACCTCTGCCTTTAACAGATCGCTTTATTTTAGCGGGCATTAGTAGTTGTCTCATCTTTCAACACATAGAAAATATTGGCATGACTATTGGTCTAGTTCCAATAACCGGTATAACTCTTCCTTTCATTAGCTATGGTGGATCTAGTCTTTTATCGTATATGATTATGTTAGGAATAATAATTAATATAACAAAAGAAAAAGAAACATCATATAAACACTAAAAAAGGTGTCTATTGATATAAACTCTCATAGACATCTTTTAATTTTTTACCTATTATTTTCAAATCTCTTTCTTCAGCAATCTTTCTTGTATTATTTTTTAAAGAAGGAAGTTCATTTTCTAAAATTAATTTTATTTTTTCTGTAAACTCTTCTATATTTTTAGCTTTATATACATTTACTCCATCTTCTACCATACCATCCCAAATAGGAATATCTCTTACTAAAATATTACATTTCATAGCGCAAGCCTCTATTAAAGGAATTCCCTCGGTTTCTTCATAAGTTGGAAATAAATATAAATCACATCCCCCTAAAGCCTCTCGTATAAGTTCTTTTTCGCCATATCCTGGGAAAATAATATTTTTAGGTAAGTTTTTAAAAGCCTCTCGTACATCACTAGTTGCCGCTTTTAAAGAACTATATCCATACCAAATAAAAGTATAATCCGGTAGTCTACGTGCTAACTCTATAAAATCAACTATACCTTTTCGTCTTATATAAAGGCCTATTCCTAAAACTATCTTAGTATTATTAGAAAGATTATAACGCTTTCTTAAATTCTTTCTATAATTTTTATTTTCTTTAAAGAAAGAAATATCAATTCCATTAGAAATATCTACTATCTTTTTATCTTTAAGTTCATCATAACCTTCTAAGATTCTTTTAGAATAAGGTGTAGGAGTAACAATTATATCTCCTAATCTATAACATTTACAAATCCACTTTTTAAAAAGTTTACTAGTTGCATGTCCCATTATAAAACCATCTCTATAATCTTCCTCTGTTGAATGGGCATGATAAACTATTTTTTTGCCCTGTTTTTTGGCTCTCTTGGCAAACAAATATGACTTAGGAAAATAAGTGTTAATATGTAAAATATCATAACTATCATGAGGATTTGTAGTATATAAAACATTCTCCTCATCAAGAGCTATCATTTGATGCTTAATAGCCTTCCCAAGACCACTTTTACCGATAACTTTTTCTCCTTCTGTATAAAGCAATACCATAAAATAACTCCTAAACTTCTTGAATAACTGTAATAATCATTGGTTTTGATTCTGTTTTCTCATAGAAGAAATGTCCTAAACGCTCACGAACCTCATTTTTAATTTTACTATAATCTACTCTCTTAGTGTTTTCTAATATATTATCATTAATAATTAACACACATAACTCTCTTGTTTGTTCCAATAACTCTTGATTATCTTTTACATAGATAAATCCTCTAGTTAATATTTCTGGTCCACCAACAATTTTTTTAGTAGCTCTATCTAAAGTACAACTAACAATAACAATACCATTTTCTCCTAACATCTCACGATCTTTAAGGACTAAATTACCAACATCTTCCCCGTTGTTACCATCTACTAATATTTCATCAACTTTTACTTTATCAAAACATTTCAAATTAAGTTTTCCATCAATAAACTCGCAAACATCACCATTTTGTTTTAAAATAATGTTTTCTTTAGGAACTCCAATTTCTTCTGCTACTTTAGCATTAGCTAATTGATAACGATATTCCCCTTTAACTGGGAAATAATATTTAGGATTCATTAAATTAATCATTAACATCAAATCTTCTCTAGAGGCATGATGTAATAAGTGTTTTTTACTAGATAAATTAATAGCGTCAGCCCCAAGCATAGCTACTTCATCCATAATTTCAGCAGTTACTTTTTCAATACCATCATATGTTGGTTCTGTAATAAAGACAGTATCTGTTTCTTTTATTTTAATATACTTATCAAACCCTTTTATAATTCTTTGTAGATTAGCAAAAGGACTTTCTTTAGCGTCTGAAATTAAAACAACAGTATTTTTATCATTTAAATTTGTTAAATCGCCTACTATTCTCTTATCAAAATTAATATAGCCATTTTCTCTTGCATAATTAATAGTTTCTTGTAATCTTTTTCCCATTATTACTACTTTTCTGTGAGTTTTACTTACTTCATTCAATAACTCCTGAATTCTATAAAAATGGGCTGGAAAAACAGTTGCGATTATTCTATCCTCACTTTTTGATAAGACATCTCTAATAAATGATGCCGCTCTATTATTAGGACTAGTATGTCCCTCACGTTCTGCATAAATAGATTCACTAAGTAAACATAAAACTCCTTGTTTACCAACATAAGCTAATTTACCAATATCTGTTTTATATTTTTCAGGTACAGTGGAATCAAAAACAAAGTCCCCCGTATAAACAATCGCTCCATCTTTAGTATATAAAACGTATAATAGTGAATCTGGAATAGAATGGGTAACACTAATTGGAAATACTGATAAACGTCCAAAATTAATCTTAACATGAGGTTTAATTTCAACTAATTTTACCTTTTTCAAATCCTCATCAGACATATCTTTCTTTAAAATGTCCAAAGTTAGTTTAGCACCATAAACACTTAATCCAGGAATAGCCCTAACAATATCAGGAAGAGCCCCAATATGACTTTCATGTCCGTGTGTTAAAAATATACCAACTATATTCTTTTTATTTTTTACTAAATAATCATAATTAGGAATAATATAATCAACGCCTAAATTATGTTCATTATCATATTTTAGGCCAGCATCAAAAACAAAAATCTTCTTATCTACTTCAACTACATATAAATTTTTACCATTTTCATTTAATCCGCCTAAACTAAAAATTCTAATTTTACTCATTTTCTTCATCCTTTCTTAATATTTAAAAACTTACATTCCAAGAAATTATTATAATTAAAATAATATTTATCTTTCAAAATATTACCTTCACATAATCAAATTTTAATCCCGACACAAATAAATTTAAATATAATTTCTTAAAAGTAAATAACGTAGATATTATACCATTACATAACTAATTTGTCTAGGGCATCTTTTGCCGCTATTTGTTCTGCCTCTTTTTTACTTTTGGCTGTTCCTACACCATATGATATATTATCTATTCTAACTTCAAAGGTAAATGTTTTATTATGAGCAGGTCCACTTTCTTTTATTAAAACATATTCAATACTTTGTTTATTAGTTTGTACAGCCTCTTGTAGAGCTGATTTATAATCACTAAAGAAAGTTACATTATCATTGATATATGGTGTAATAATATTTAAGGCTACTCTCCTTGCTGTAGCGTATCCTAAATCAATATATATAGCTCCAATTAAAGCTTCAAAAATATCAGCAACTATAGCTTTCTTATATGTACCAGAAGCTTTCATTTCACCATGTCCAACCTTTATATATTTAGTCAAACCTAAAGCCGTAGAATATTGATATAAAGCATTCTCGCATACATAACTTGCTCTAACTTTAGTCATTTCCCCTTCTGTTTCTTTAAAATTTGCATACAAATAGTCGGCAACAACTAAATCCACAACAGCATCTCCCAAAAACTCAAGCCTTTCATAATCTTGTCTTGATTTATGTTCATTTGCGTAACTAGAATGTGAAAATGCTCTCTCATAAAGTTTTAAATCTTTTGGATTTATTTTTAATTTGTTAAATAATTCTTCCATAAAATCACCATTTTCATTATATATCATTTTCTATTTTATGAAAAGAATAAATATTTTTATTACAAGTTAAAAATCGATATTGAAAGATACCAATATTTTTAGTAAAATAAGACTAGGAGGTTTTATGAAAAGGGTATTAATTTTTTTTATTAATTGTTATCAAAAAATACCCGGAAGCTTTCATAGTGCTTGCAGGTTCACTCCTACTTGCTCGGAATATGCCAAAATAGCTATTGAAAAATTTGGTGCTATTAAAGGGAGCTTTCTTTCCATAAAAAGAATTCTAAGGTGTAATCCTTTTGGAAAAACGGGATATGACCCCGTACCTCTAAGAAAGGAAAAAAAATGAAAATATCAAATAAGAAAATTTTATTATGTCTTCTCTCAATATTTATATTGTTGTCAGTTACTGGTTGTCGCCAAGATGATATGGAGGATATTGATATTATAGTTACAAATTATCCTAATGAGTATATAGTATCACAGTTATATGGAAAACATTCTAATATTAGTTCCATATATCCTGATGGTGTTGATATAGATAATTATAAAATTACTAATAAAAGAAAAAAAGATATCAGCAAAAAAGCTCTTTTCGTTTACACTGGATTAATTGAAAAGGAAAGAAAAATTGCAGTTGACTTATTAGACATTAATGGAGGTCTTAAAATAATTGATACCTCATACGTCTTAGAAACGCAAAATAGCATCGAAGAACTATGGCTTAATCCTTCTTATCTTCTAATGATGGCTAAAAATGTAGAACTAGGATTAAATGAATATATATCTAGTAGTTATTTAAAAAAAGAAATCAAGGAAAACTATGAGAAATTAAAAGTTAGTCTTTCAGAACTTGATGCCGATTATCGACTAAGTATAGAAAATGCGAAGAAAAAAACGCTTATCGTTAACAATAATAACTTAAAATATCTAGAAAAATTTGGTTTAACAGTTATTGTCTTAGATGATGATGCTATGGACAAAACTTATAATGATGTAAAAACATTAATAGATAGTGGACAAATCAACTATATTTATAAATTTAAGGATGATAAAAATAGTACTAGAATTGAAAGTCTTATAACAGAATATCCTAATCTTAAAATAACAGAACTTCACAAAATAGATAATATTACAGATAAAGAACGTGATGATAAAGAAGATTATATATCACTAATGAACAAAAACTTAGAATTGATAAAGCAAGAACTATATCAATAAATTACAAAAAAAGAATTGAAATTACTCAATCTTTTTTAGTTAACAGAAATCTTTTCTATAAACTTATGAAACGAAGAAGTTGATCTACTTAAAGTAAATACACCTAGATAAGTAAACATTCCCATAACTGCACAAATAATATCTTCCATTGTATCCCTTACCCCGGTATCTATACTATGTTGCAAATTCATTCCTAAGGTATTATCTCCAAAAAACTCAAATATCTCCCAAAAAGCAGCTATTGCCATACAAAATCCTACGATATATGTGTATTTTAGTATTTTATTATCCTTCTCTTTTTTAGCAAGATAATTATATAAAACCATTCCAAGTAGAGCCGTAGAAAAACCAGATACAAAATGCATAACAACATCATAATAAGTCGTTTTATTATAAAGTCCTACAACACACCCTAAAAAGTCCGCAAAAAACATAAATAAATTATAGACAAATAAAGCATTAGGATTTAAGTTCAAAACTTTTAATTTTCTAAGAATAAAAGGAATTAAAAGCACAAGCGGTAATGCCAAACAAGTAAGTATCATATTATTGTTTTCTTCTACCATCGCCCTACTAAAATAAACAACATCTCCACATAACATTATTATAACTAAAAAATAATTACTATACTTTAACTTCATACAAAACCTCTACTACTGAATTATTCTAATTAAACTATATTTTTGATCAACGACACTACTCTTATAATTTTTATCACTTAAATCAATATTAACTATTTTTTCTTTTTTGTCTAATGCCGTAGATGTATCAACTACTTGTAGTGTGTTGTTGTTTATTAACTCCATATCAGACAAAACATTATAACGTGATTTATAAATTTCTTTTACTTTGCCATTATCATTTACATAAACATAGTTATCAGTATAATAGTAATATTTCTTATTAGAAATAACTAATTTTTTAACATTACTTACAATCTCGCCATTATTACCATTTACAATATTATATCCATAATATGTATAATTTTTATTATCAGAAGTTGATGCATATAACAAAACATTATCAGTAATTGAAAGATTTATACTACCGTTAACATTATCTAAAACCTTAGTTATTTCCCCATTAGCTTCATTTACTGAATATAAAGAATTATCAGCCTGATAAAATAACTTTTTTACAGTATCACTATGCGTAATACTAGAATACTTATTAGAATTAAATGTACTAACATTAACTTGTTTTCCCTTTTTCTTATAGTTAAAACCACTTATTCCACAACCTGAATTATTAAAGTAAATGATCTTATCTGTAACCAAAATATTAGAAGTAAGCCCACTAGAGTTATCACTACATAAAACAGGTGTATAAGTATATTCCTCTTCCAATTCATAAACTCCATTACCTTCATTAAAAGAAATAGTATAAATATTATTACTTCCAAATAGGAAATAAAGTTTCTTATCATAATAAGTATAATCTATAAAGTCTCCCAAATTACCAGTTCCCTGAGATAAATTATAAATACGCCTATTATATCCATTCTTCTTTAAAGCAACAATATAATCCCCCTCTTTAGCGAAACTATATGTTCCATCAAGTTCACTATTCAAACTAACAATATTATCATCATCTGTTGTTTTCTTATCTTTTTTAGTATTAATATTTCTTACAAGAACAATTACCAAAAATATTACTACAATTAAAACTAATAATATTCCTCCTATAATTAAAAATGGTTTAAAAGAAAAACTCTTCTTACCTGATTCTTCAGTTTGTAACCCGTTCATATCATTTCTCCTCTACTATAATCTAACATTAGTTTAACACTTTTATATGAAAAGAAAAAGTACTAAATTAATATTAAAATTTTTACCAATTTATACATTTTCTAACTAAAGCAAAAGAAAAAATGACTATTTAAACTATTAAAATCAACCTACTTAAGCATCTTTTCAGACTAAATTTTTCTAATTGACTCTTTTACAAGTATAGTTTTTCCTGCTAGAGTACTCATGAAAGGAGGTTTTATGAAGGAAAATAATCATAAGAAATTTTTCTCTCTTCTTAGTGATACTACTTTTAAGTACTTATTTAAAAAAGAAGAAAACAAACCATTTTTTAGGAAAACTATCCTAGATGTAACAGGTATTGATATTAATGGTTATACTCTTATTGATAATGAAATTAATAGTGGTAATAACAAAAAAGATTATCGCCTTGACATTTTACTAAAAAAAGATGATAGTATCATAAATATTGAAATGAATCAGTTTATTAGTAGAAATTATTACAATCCTACTTCTTTAAAAAATAGAAATTATTTATATTCCCTAGCTTCTTCTACATATACTAGTGGTGATAAATTTAAGATAAAATATATTACCCAAATCAACTTTAATAACTCTTTATGCCCTACTGATAAACACATTACAAATGTTACTTTCAAGTTAGCGGATACTAAACATAATGTTTATTTAGATGATATCAAAATCCATGAAATATACCTAGAAAGTTTTAAACATTCATGTTATACTAACCTTGGAAATAAAGACTATCGTCTTTTAATGTTTACCGCTAAAAATTTTACTGAAATGAAAGCATTAGCTGATACCGACTAGGAGGCTATATATATCGTGAATGAATT
>ENA-ORLJ01000044-ORLJ01000044.1-human-gut-metagenome-genome-assembly--contig:-NODE-44-length-45653-cov-11.6688_pt1 | contig 45653 bp, 54 predicted proteins | sample MGYA00243068_ERZ508826 | MGnify/ENA primary metagenome ERZ508826 (study PRJEB26277, sample SAMN04329849) | human gut metagenome | biome: human-associated habitat | host: Homo sapiens | place: USA...
ATAGCGAAGAATAAGAAAATTATAAAGAAATATGATCCATCAGGAAATTTAGATGAGGCATTAAAAAACAAAATAAAACATTCATCAAATGCCAATAAAAAAACATTATCCGAAGTAAGAAAAACAGGAACTGTAAAAGAACAAATAAAAGCTTTAAGTGAACCAACGAGTCAAGCAGAAATAAGTGCGGCCAAGGTCACAAAAGGACAAAAGATAAAATCTAAGGCAATAAGTTCAATGAAAAATGCCAAAAATAAAATCAGTGGAGCAAAGGTAAAAGCTGGTACAAAAGTAAAATCAGGTTTATCGAATGCCAAAGCTAAAGTCCAACAATCAATTGAAAGTGTCAAAACATCAAAGGTCGGAGAAAAGTTCAAAAAAGCAGGAGATAAATTAACGATAGCGAAGAATAAGAAAATTATAAAGAAATATGATCCATCAGGAAATTTAGATGAGGCATTAAAAAACAAAATAAAACATTCATCAAATGCCAATAAAAAAACATTATCCGAAGTAAGAAAAACAGGAACTGTAAAAGAACAAATAAAAGCTTTAAGTGAACCAACGAGTCAAGCAGAAATAAGTGCGGCCAAGGTCACAAAAGGACAAAAGATAAAATCTAAGGCAATAAGTTCAATGAAAAATGCCAAAAATAAAATCAGTGGAGCAAAGGTAAAAGCTGGTACAAAAGTAAAATCAGGTTTATCGAATGCCAAAACAAAAATTCAGAATTCAGTAAACAATATAAAGAACAAAGTTGGAGAAAGTACTTCAAAGATAAAAAAACAAAGCTAGTGGAGCAAAGGTAAAAGCTGGTACAAAGGTAAAAACTGGTACAAAAGTAGAATCAAGTTATTACCAAGAACTTATTGATCAAATGAATGAAAGTAAAGCTGGACTTCAGCAACTTCACAAGGAAATCAATCAACTTGCCGACGAATTTGAAAAATTTAAGGTAAATAGCTTTGAATCATTGAAGGAATCATCAGCAAGAACTGTAGGCCCTGAGAAGGCTAAATCATCAATTTCTTTTAGCCAAGATCGAGCTGAAGCAATTAAAGAAATGTCAAAACATTATGGTGATGCTGGATCTAATATTAATGATATGTTCCTACAGCAAAACAGTATAGATGAAATACTTAATAAACTTAATGGTCAAGAAAAGATTGAATTTCAAAAATTTTTAGCCAATACACGTGAAGGACAATACATTTCTAGTTTATCTAATGAAGAAATTCGTGCAATGACAACTTATACTGGTGGAGAATATAGAAAAATAAATGAGATGTTAAGAAATAAACATATATCAGGTTCTATAAATAATGTTGATTCACGAACTTTAATTAATAATATGGATTCAGCAATTAAAAAATATGGTGGTTTAGAAGAAGCAACTAGACTATATAGAGCAGTAAATACCTCCGCATTTACTTTACAAAAATCATCTTATAGAAGATTATTCAAAGGAATTAATGTTAAAGACTTGGATCAGGTTTACAGTGTACTAAAAGTTTTAGAGGGCAAAAAATTTGGTGACCTAGGATATATGAGTACATCACCAGGCTATAGCACATCATTTGCAAAATATCAAGAATTTCCTATAATATTAGATATAGCAGCTGAAGAAGGTGCTTCTGGAGCTTACATAAACCAAATTTCAAAATATTACAATAATGAAAATGAGTTTTTATTGTCACGAAATACAAAACTAGAAATGGTTGAAGTTATGCCACCAGCAAAAGATATAAATGGGTTAGAAAAAATTGTGATTAAGTGTGTAATAAAATAAATATAGATTGGAGTAATATCATGTTTGAAGACAAAGACAGAGAAATACCAGAAGTTGAATTTACTTTTGAAGAGGAACAAAAAGATGAGGAAGAACGCAATAAAGAAATAGAAGAATTAATAAAAAAAAGAAATGAATTGTTATCTTCTATGGGAATTGAAATTCCTCAAACTTCCGAAGATGAGCCAGATGAAAAAGATAGTGATTATCCCCGGCACAGAAGATAGGAAGAACAGATATGAATAACAAAATGAGGGCAGGAATAATAGGCTTTGCTGTAGGAGATGCCCTAGGAGTACCAGTAGAATTTTTGAACAGAACTTTGCTACAAGCACAACCTGTTAGGGATATGAGGGGATATGGAAGTCATAGAGTACCAGAAGGAACTTGGAGTGATGATACTTCACTTATGCTTGCAACAATGGATTCAATTAAAGATAATGGAGAAGTTGTTTTTGAAGATATAATGTATAAATTTACTGAATGGGTTGATTATGCAAAATATACAGCAACAGATGAATTGTTTGATATAGGAATTTCTACTAGTAAAGCTATATCAAACTATCAACACGGAATAAAAGCTACTAACTGTGGAATGAGGGGCATAAACGAAAATGGTAATGGTTCTTTAATGAGAATTTTACCATTTGTATATTATTTAAAATTTTCTGATCTTTCTGAAGAAGAAAAAACTACATTAATAAATCAAGCTTCGTCATTAACCCATGCTCATGAAATAAGCCAATTGGGTTGCAAAATATATTCGGATTATTTAACTTTATTATTGGATGGCGTTGATAAAGTAAAGGCATTAGAATCATTAAAAAACATTGATTACAATAAATATTATACAAGCGAAAGCATTAACATATATAAGAGAATTTTAAAAGAAGACTTAAAAAGATTAAGTATTGATCAAATAAAATCTACTGGATACATAGTGGATTCATTAGAAGCAAGCTTATGGTGTACTGTTAATAATGATACCTATGAAAATGCAGTTATTACAGCAGTTAATCTTGGAAATGATACCGATACAATAGGCGCAATAACTGGTTCATTAAATGGCGTTATATATGGTGAAAATAATATACCTGAAAGATGGAAAAATAAATTAAAGAAAAAGGATTATATAGAAGAATTATCTGATCAATTTATAAACACAATATCTTGTCAAAACAAAATAAAGCGTTAAGAGATTAAATACGTATAACTATATAAAAATAAACTGTGATAGAATTATTTGCAGTTTATTTTTATTATAATTATAAACGTAAAATACTGTCAATAAAGTTGCCTTGTAAAACAACATATGATATACTTCAAATAGATATAGAATATGATAAATGTTCTACTATCAAGTAAAAAATATAGGGAGGTCAAATTTTATGGCAATGACAGGATTTAATCCAGATGAAGTAAATTCATCAATCAATTCAGTAAAATCAGCATATGAAGCTTTAATCAGAGCTTTAGGAGATGATATGCAAAATCAATTTGTTGGAGGAATGGCTGATAAATGGGCTTGTAGAAATGCACAAAGTTTTTTCAATGATGCATTCAAACCATCAGTTGATAGTTTAATTAGTAGTTCAAATCAAATTTTTGAAAGTATAGTAAGTGCAATGAATGCTGCAGGTCAAGCATGGGCTGAACAAACAGATGCAAATTATTCACCAGTATCATTCTCAGCTATCAACAAAACTATGGATACAAGTGTAATCCAAGAAAACATTGGTGGAGTTAGAGGAATTGATTTAGATACTGCAACAGGAGTAGTAGCAAAATTACCAACTATAGCAGAATCAGCAAAAAATGCATTAACTCAAGCTCAACAAGCAGTTCAAAGCTGTGGTTTCATAGGTGGTGGACAAGCAGAAAGTCTAGTAAATGCATTAGGAGTTGTAAAGAGTAAAATTGATGCAGCAACTGGTGAAATATCTAACGAAACAAAATCATATATGGATCAAACTATTGCTGAATACTCTAATACAGAAGGAAAAGTATCAGAAGCTTTCAGTGCTAATAACTAAAAACATTTGGAAAATATTTTTTCCAAATATATGGGAATTTACGCTATCATTTAAATTTCCATATATTTGGAATGGGGAGAATAATCATGCAAATAAAAACTTCAGAAATAATTAATGAAATTCAAAACCTAAAAAATATTATTGATAAATATGAAAATATCAAAAATAATATCTTTAATGAACTAAAAAAATGTTCAGAATTTTGGAATGATGGGAAATCCGTCCTTTTTTTTGATTCATTAAAGTATGAAAAAATGCATGTAGATGAAACTATCCAAGAAATGAAAAAAGTTCATGATATATATAGATATTTATATGAAAAATATATTGAAATAGGCAATGAAATAAAGTATGAGTTAACATCAAAGGATAGTATAATTATTGCGTTAAATAATTATATAAATAGATTTGATGTCATAATAAGAAAATATAACTCTTTAGACCTAAGTTTCTGTCCAGAATCAATTATAATAGAGCAACAAAAGAATAATCTATTACATACTAAAAATTTATTAATTGAAACAAAAAATAATATTAACAATACCTTTCAAAATATAGATAATATAGAGAAATATGTTAAAGATAAAATCAATGAAATAAATATTACAATCATAAATGAATATAACTAAACATATTAGGAGGTCAAAATGAACAATAAATTTTTAGATCCAGAACAGGTCAATCAAATCATTAATATAACAAACTATTATAAAAAAGAAGAAGGCGTTTTAACTAGCGAATTAAAAAATTCATTTAATTCTATAAAATATACGTATATTTCTGATAACAGTGAAAAAATTACTAATATTATGGATTCAATATCAAATAAAACAAATAAATTGCTAAAAAAGAGTAGTGAAGACATATATATATTACAGAAAGCATTAGAAACATATAATACAGCCAAAGATATCACAAAATCAATATTTGAAAATATTAACTAAGGAGAGTAAAATATGACAGAGGATGAAATTACAAGACATAAATATCTAATATTAAGAAATAATTTAGTTAATATTGATAATGAATTAAAGAATTTATTAGATGCACATGATAATATTGTTTCTATGCTTGGAGTTAATTTTATCATAAATAATGAAATGATTGAACACGAGGCATTTGAAAGAATAAAAAGTAATATTTTAAATGTAGATACGGAAATCACTATGAATTTAATTCCGGCTATAAACGATAAAATTTCTTAATCTTTAGAGAATAATATATAGTGTTAGTGTAGAATAAGTGTGGAGATTTACCACCTAAAAAATAAGAATTATAATTTAAGTTAATTGTAAGGTCTGAAGAGTAGATAGTCAATATCTATTCTTTTTTTAATTATATAAATTTCTTGTCTAATTGCAGTTAATTCTTTTAATCTATTGTTTTCAGATGCATTATCAAGTATTGGTAAGTTAGTGCTTATCTTATATTCTAAGGAATGATTTGAAGTTAGTTTTTGATCATACTTAATATTACATAGTTTTTTTATATTGATATTTATTTCTTTATAATTATTATTTCTATATTTTAAATTGTAATAATCTTCTATAGTTAATTCATGCTTATTTGCATGATAAACAAGTAATTTCGATTTGTTTTTTAATCCTTGTTCAGCAAAACCATAAGGTGAAGAAGTAATATATCTAGCGAAAGCTTGATTAACATGACCTTCCATAGAACAATGAACTTTATAATCTTTGTCTTTTTGATTTTTGATTCCTTCTATATTATTTAATATATAATTTTGGTATTCAATCATGTGTTTTTTTGCTCAGGGTATTTTTCTATTTGATATTTAACTAGAGTTTTAAAATCATCTAATAAATCTTTTCTAATATAATCATCAGCTATTTTTATAAGTTTTATTTCTTCTTTAAAGATGTATTTTAAGTGTTTTTTAATATAATGAAATGAATCAAGAACAAACCTTGCATTAGGAAAACAATTAGTGTAGTTTTTAATACCAGGAGCACCATCCCCAGATACAAATATAACTTTAAATTTATCAATATCATATTTTTTATTTACATAATCAAATATTACTTCCCATAATTCTTCGTATGTTAGTTTGGAAGAAGCAAAATAACGAATATTTTTAAGCTTTTTTCTTTTTACAAATCTTCTTCATATCCTTCATGAACAATTGCACAAGGGCATATTTTATTGCCACCATGTTGAATGTTAGCATGTATTTCATCCATTTCAATATATAAAGTATCAGGTTGAACGGTTGATCTGACGATAGATTCATTAATAGAACCATCAAGAACTTTAATATTTTTAGAAACAGTACTTCTTGAAACTTGAGTGTTTCTTAAAGCGTGACGAGAAGATTGACTCATATTTTCATCCATTGCATATTTAATTAATTGATATTCAGCTTCATTTGTGAGTCTTTGATAAGGTTTAAGATATTAAGTATTTCTCTTAATAAAACAAATCTTTCTTTAGTTTTCTTATTAATATAAGCAGTTGAATTTATTGAAATAATCCCAATAGAAGTTATTAAAGTACGTTTTCTTGTTTCCCTAATATTATATATTAGTTTTCTTTGTTTGCTTTTTTTAAATTGTTCATCTAAATAATTAAGAAAAGATTCATACAATTTAATAGTAAATAAATCTCCAACATCCCTTATTTTACTTTCTAAGTTAAATGGATTTAAATTATTTTTAAAAATTTGATTAAAATTATTAGTAATTTCGTTAATTAGTGGTATAATTTTCATACGGTTAAAACCTCGCTTTCTATTGTTTTTTGACAACTCAATTATAAAGCATTTTTTAGGTTTTTAACCGTTTTTTTATTCTATAGGGGTTTTGTTTTCAAATCTCCACACTTTGGAAACACTATCCCCCTGAATGTAAAATTTGACAAAATATCAAAAAAGTGTTATAATTAGCACACATTTAAGGGGGAAAAGGAAATGTTAGAAGGATTAAAAAAATTTGTAAATTGGAATAATGGTACTATAACTGAATTATATGATTTTATAGATGTATATGAAGAAAGAGCTATAGTAGATGCTGATGAAGACATAAAATATTTAGTTCAAAAACTATTTAATGTTGTATTTAAACAAGCTGATTTAAGAATGTCACAAATTTCAAAGACATATTGTACATTAGCGCTTGCTAGAATGTCTAGTGATGTTACTAGAAATAGTAAGAATTGTGATAGTGAATCAAAAGCCTTAATTCAGTTATTACTTGGTAGTTATCTAGATATTTATAAGTCAATCTATAAAAAAGATGATGGTGAAATAGATCAAGAAGTTGAAAAAATCTATTATATTGAAACAACAACTCCAAAACCAAAGAGTAAAGAAGAGTTAGCACAATTATATAATAAAATCACAAAAGTTATGAATGATGAAAAATTTGATATTTATGAACAAGGTCTTGATGAAGAAAAACTAGCACCATTATATGACAATGTTTTAAATGGCGAAAGACCATGCCATATGCTATCTGCAAATTATTTAGAAGTATTAGAAAAAGAAAACAGACAATTTAGATTAAATTCTTGTTTATAATAAAAACAGAAAACTAGTTATATAAGAAATTTATAACTAGTTTTTAATTATAAAGGCAAAAAAAGAAGACATTTAACAGAAAACAGGTTAATATGTAAATATAAGGAGGTAAAATAATGAATTCAGATTACGCATATGTACACTTTACTCAACCAATTAAAGAAAGTGATCAAACTATAAATGGAGAATTGGTCAATTAAATTCCCTGATTTTAGAGGGTGAAACTAATTTGATGGGTGTATCAGAATATAATAGATTTCAAAATGACTTTCCAGATCGTATTAAAGGTGAAATTATTAAGGAAGATAATCTATTAAACGTTTTAAATGCTTTATATGATAATTTAGGTAAAGATATGGAAAATATATCACAGTTAGATGAAGTTACAAGAACTAAATTTGAACAATTAGGTAATACTTTAGATTTTGTTAATGCAATGGAAAGTAATCAACAATCATATAAAAGTGAAGTAGAAGATTTAGCTAATAAATTATATCTTGTACAAAATCGAGTTAGGGCAGCATAAAGAAGTAAGACTCATCAAAATGGTCGCTCTATGTAAATAAAATATAAGCAAAAGGTATCCATTATGGATACTTTTTTGTTCTATTATTTAAAACATTATCATATATTTGTTACTGTCAAGGAGAAAATATGAAAATATCTTTACCAGTTTATTCTAAAGGAGAAGAAGTAATAAATAGTATGACACATGGAGTAGGAGCAGTATTATCACTAATAGGAATATTTATAGTAACTAATTTAACAAAAGAAAAAGTATCTTTAATTGCAGGACTTATCTTTTGCATATCTTTATTCTTATTATATACCGCATCTGCTATATACCATGGATTACCTAAAAGTTCTAAAATAAAAAGAATCATGAGAGTAATAGATCATTGCAATGTTTTTATTTTAGAAGCAGGAACATTTACACCAGTTTGTCTTATCGCTTTATCAGATAAAATAGGTATAGTATACTTTTATATTATATGGTTAATAACAATTATTGGAATAATCATAAATATAATCGATGTAGATAAATATGAAAATATATCTCTAATATTACATTTAATAATGGGATGGTCAGTACTATTCGTATTTAATAAATTATTAAGATCTTTAAATATAGAAGAATTAAGATACCTTTTTGGTGGGGGATTATTTTATACAGTAGGTTCTTTTCTATATTATATAGGTTCAACAAAAAAATACATGCATTCAATATTTCATATATTTTGTTTATTAGGATCCTATTATCATTTCCTATTGGTATATAGTTTACTAAAATAAAAAAACATAGCGCAAAGCTATGTTATTTTTGTATATCAAACATCATACCCTTATAATATTTCCAAGCTAATATTCTTAGTGAAAGCTTATTAATTTGTTTCTCACTAATAGTACCATCATTAACAGCCTTTTTTATTTCGTCAAAACTCTCCTTGTAATTAGTAACCATAATTAAATCATTACCAGCAAGAATAGCCTTAACAGTCTTATTAGGAATTGAACTAACAGCACCCATATCTAAGTCATCCGTTGTAATTATACCGGAATAATCCAAACTGCCTCGTAATAAATTATGTACACTTGGTGAAAGAGAAGCAGGGTTATTAGCATCCATACTCTTAACTATATTATGACTAACCAGAATATTTTCTGCTAAAGCATCAATACCAGCCTCAAAAGGAGGTAAATCATTTCTAACTATACTCTCATAAGTTCTATTATCAACAGAACTATTATAATGAGTATCAGTATTATTACCATATCCAGGGAAGTGCTTCAAAGTATAAGAAACATGAGTCTTTTTACTAGCTTCTATTACAGTCTTAGCATATTCAGCAGTAGCAGCCGTATTTTCTCCTAGGGATCTGTCATATATATAATCAGAAGAATTAGTAGTCACATCAACAACAGGGGCCAAATTAAGATTAATACCCAGATTATTTAAAAAATCACTCTTATTTATAGTATCCTCCTTAATAGCTGAAAGACCACCACTATTATATAGTTCTTTAGAAGACTTAAACTTAGAACTAATTAATTTAGGATTACTACTAGCCCTAACAACCTTTCCACCTTCCTCATCAACCGCCGTTAAATAGGGAATACGAGCTCTTTTCTGCAAATTACCAATCATAGTTTTAACATCATTTTCACTCTTATCCTTAAAATCATTCTCATAAAAAACAAATCCCCCAAAATTATACTTAGATAACTCATCAATATAATTATCTCCTGGATATCTTACAAGTAATAGTTGAGCAATCTTATCATCTAAAGATAAAGTATCAATCTTTTGTTTAGCAAGTTTATAAAACTGACTAAAAATACCATTATCAGAAGAATACTCAGGAATAGATTCATAATCCTCAGAAACTGGAACAGTAGAAAAACTAACAATAGAAGCCTTTTGTAAGGAACTAGTATTACTTAAGACGCCAGTATATGAAATAACTATTTGACTACCAACATCAAAATCCAAATCATTATTATTGAAAGTATAAATCAAATTATTACTATCCTGTACTACAACTCTAGAACTACTCTTACTAAGGACACAAACATTTAACTTATTAGTTTTAGAAACATCATCTTTTTTAGTAAAATGTGATAAAGCTACAAAAGATGCTAATAATATAGTTATACCCAAAATACCAAAAAATATTTTCTTTTTCATAAAAATTCACCTACCGATAAAATTATATTTTATTAAAATAAGCAATATGAACGAATTATAAAATAATACTTAAGTATATTTATAACAATATATGGAAATATTAATAACAAACTATTAAAAAAATAGTTTAGATATAAATTTAATTTTTATTAAAAAATTTTATTTACCAGTTGAAAAAAGTAAAATTTTGTATTATCATTAATTGTGATAATAGGGTAGGGATTATAATGTAGTATATCTCATTAGTATATTTATCTGACCTAATTATTATGAGTCCATATGGACATTGCAACTAGTAAAACAGAAGATAATATAAAATTTTATATGGAGGTGAGAAAAAGATGAAGAAGGAAAACAGTCGTACCAACTATATTGTAATAGCATTATTGGTATTAGTAATTGGAATTAGTATTGGTTATGCTGCTTTATCAGCAACATTAAATATTAATGGTTCTTCAACAATTGGAAAGGCATCTTGGGATGTACATTTTGCTAATATAATTGAAACTGCTGGTGGAGTAACAGCTACTAAGGCAGCTACTATTACATCTGGTAATGCAACTGAAGTAACTTATGATGTAACTCTTGCTAAACCAGGAGATTACTATGAGTTCGAAGTTGATGTAGAAAATACTGGTACATTACCAGCAAAAATCTCTACAGCACCAACATTAGGTGGAGTATCTGCTGCACAAGACGTATATTTGAATTATACAGTTAAATGGAAAGATTCAAATGCTGATCCTGCAACAGGAGACGAAATCGCAGCTGGAGATAAAAAAACAGCAGTTGTTAGAATAGAGTATGATAAAAATGTAAGTTCTGATCAATTACCTACAACAGGTGAAACATTAGCATTAACATTTTCTATGAACTTTGTTCAAGCATAAAAAAGTAATTAACTACTCAATACTGAGTAGTTAACTCGTTCAATAAGGATTTATAAATTAAAATGGAGGATTATATATGAACAATGAAAAAAAAGGACGTGGCAGTTTTATTGCAATTTTAGTTCTAGTATTAGTACTTGGAATTAGTATTGGTTATGCTGCACTATCAACTACATTAAATATTAATGGATCAACAACAATCGGAAAATCATCATGGGATGTACATTTTGCAAATGTTATCGAAACAGCTGGTGGAGTAACAGCTACTAAAGCAGCAGCAATCACAGCAGGACAAACTACAGAAGTAACTTATGAAGTTACATTACCAACACCTGGAACTTTCTACGAATTTACAGTAGACGTAGTAAATGCAGGAAGCTTAGATGCTAAATTATCAGCAGATGCTACAGTTGAAGGAGTAAGTGCTGCTCAAGCTGTATATACAAAATACTCAGTAGTATGGAGTGATACTGGTGTAGCACCAAAAACTGGAGATGTAATCACAGCAGGTCAAAAGAAAACTGCAAAAGTAAGAGTTGAATACAATAAAGATGTTACTGCTGCTCAATTACCAACAACTGATCAAGTATTAACATTAACAGCTTCAATGAACTTCATTCAAGCATAATAAAATAGAGAAATAATAAATAGGAGTTAGAAATGAAAAAGAAGAAAAATTCAAGTTTCGTAGTAATAGCCTTATTATTAATAGTAACTATTAGCATCGGTTATGCTGCATTATCAACAACATTAAATATCAATGGTACATCAACAATTAAAACACAAACTTGGGATGTACACTTTGCAAACGTAAAAGCAACAACTACTACTGGTGCAACAGTAACAAAAGCACCAACGATTACTGAAGGAAAAACAACAGAAGTAACTTATAATGTTGCTCTAAATCAACCAGGATCAGTATATGAATTTACAGTAGATGTAGTAAATGGTGGTACAATCGATGCTAAAACATCAGCAATACCAACATTGGGGGGAAATACACAACCTACAATCTTTAATTATACAGTTAATTGGTCTGATGGATCACCTATTACTGCAAATACAGCATTAGCAGCTGGAGCTAAAAAAACTGCAAAAGTAAGAATCGAATATAAGAAAGATATTACAGCAGCTCAATTACCATCAACTGATACAGCATTATCATTAACTTGTTCAATACCATACGTACAAGCTTAATAAGAAAACAGAGGAGGTAAAAATATGAGAGGAATTAAAAGAAAAAGCTATATTTTACCTATCTTTGCTTTAGTAGTTGTAATATTATCTGTAGGTTATGCTGCTATCACAGCGACACTAAACATTACAGGTACATCAACAATTACTAAAAACACTTGGAATATTCATTTTCAAGACTTATCAGTAACCAGTGGAAGCGTAACAGCTGCAACACCAGCAGCGATTACAACTAATAATCATGCTGAAATAACATATACTGTAACACTTCCAAAGCCTGGGGATTTCTATGAATTTACTGTAAACATAGTAAATGCTGGAACAATCGCTGCCAAAACATCAGCAGCTCCAACATTATCAGGAAATACTCAAAGCGCTGTTATGACTTATACGGCAACATGGTCAGATGGAACAGCAATTGCTGCCAATACAACCTTAGCAGCTGGAGCCAGTAAGAAAATGAAGTTAAGAGTACAATATAGGAAGGACATAACATCTTCTCAATTACCAACAGCAGATACAACATTAACACTAAAATTTTCTTTGCCAATAGTACAGGCGTAAAAATAGGAAGGAATTAATTATGAATAAGAGTAAAAAGAAAAGTAGTTTTGCTGTCCCATTACTATTATTGTTAGTAATCAGTATTAGTATCGGTTATGCTGCATTATCAACAACATTAAATATTAATGGTACATCAACAATCAAAAAACAAACTTGGAGTGTATATTTTGATACATTAACAGTAACTAGTGGAAGTGCAACAGCAACAACAGCTGCAGCAATAGATACTGGAAAAACAAAAGTATCATATGCAGTAACATTAAATACTCCAGGACAATTCTATGAATTCACAGTAGCAGTTAAAAATGCTGGTACATTAGGAGCTAAATTAAGTGCTGCTCCAACAAAAGGAGGATTAAGCACAACTCAAGCAGTATATACAAACTATACAGCAGTATGGACTGATACATCAAAAGCACCAGCAGCAGGAGATACAATCGCTGCCGGAGCATCAAGATCAGTTAAAGTAAGAGTTGAATACAAAAAAGATATTACAGCAGCTCAATTACCAACAGCAGATCAAGCATTATCATTAACATACGCAATGAACTTCGTTCAAGCTTAGTGTAAATAAGGGATACTACTCGGATATACCGAGTAGTAGACTTATTATTTGTTATATATATTAATTTTTTAGTTAATATATATAAGAGATAAAACAAGTATCATAGGAGTAGATAATATGCAAAAAAAGAATATAAAAAGTGGGTTATTATTATCGGTGTTACTAGTATATGTATTTATCTATAGATTCATAATTCTAAAAAGTTATTTAAAATATTCAGAATCATTAACCGCAGCTTTGATAATTTTATTAACTGGAATCGCCATATTAATATTAGGCTTTCAAAAAGATAAAGAAAATAGAATCAAAAAATACGTTACTAAAATGACACTAACAATTATAGTCGTATTCTTTGCAATATCATATGCAGCAGGATTAGTAGTAGGTTTCTTAAAAAATGCTTACTCACTAAATTTTGCATCAGTTATTGATAACACTTTTGCTCCCATAGTCATAATTATTTGTACTGAATTATTTAGATATGTCTTAATAAGAGGTAACAAAAATAATAAAATTATGACCGTCTTAACAACAGTGGTAGTTATTTTGTTTGAATTAGCTCTAAATGTCAAAGGAATAGATCCAAGTGATTTAGCAGGAACATTTAAAACAACAACAGCACTTATATTACCGATTATCTCTAAAAACCTAGTCTTAAGTTATTTATCTTATAAAGTAGGATTTAAACCAGGACTAGCTTATCGCTTAATAATGGACATCTACGTATACATAATGCCAATAATACCAGATTTAGGCGACTATCTAAATTCCATGATTGGAATAGGATTACCATTCCTACTATATATCTATACATCACGAGCCTTAAATGAATATTATAATGGAATAGAAAGAGAATATCGAAAAGAAACATTTAAAATAGCTGATATACCAGTAGTAGCATTCATTGTAGTATTAGTATGTTTAGTTTCAGGATTCTTCCCATATTACCTAATAGGAGTAGGATCAGGTTCCATGTATCCTAAAATAAAAAAAGGGGATGCCGTTATAATACATAAAATAAAAAGCGCTAAAGAATTAAAAGTAGGACAGGTAATAGCCTTCAAATCAGGAAATAAAGTATACGTACATAGATTAATACAGATTGAAGAAAAAGATAATAAAGTTTATTATCGTACAAAAGGTGATGCTAATAATACACCAGATTATATGGATTTAACTATAAAAGATGTCAAAGGAATAGTAAAATTTGATGTGCCATATATAGCTTATCCAAGTGTATATTTATCAGAATTTATGAGTAAGGAGAAAAAAGGATGAAAAGAGAAGTAAAGATAATATTAATAGTATTAGTATTAATAGGAGCATTAGGATTAACATATTACATGTTTTCTAAAGATTTAATGACATATGCCATAGTCTTTGGAGCAATAAGTTTAGTAACTTTAATATTCTTAATTGTATTTATTAGAAATACAAGAAGTGAGGAATCTATTTATAAAAGTACTCTAAGAAAGATATTAAAAAATTATGATGCTATTCTAGTACAAAGTTATAACTTTCCTAAACTAAGTGGAAAAAATATTATTAGAGTAACTAATTTAGAAGATTTGATGGATGCTCAATTAGAGTTAAGAAAACCTATTTATTATATGATTGAAGGAGAAGATTCTTGTTCATTTGTATTACTAGATAATACTGAAGCATGTATCTATATATTAAAGAAGAATGATGAAGTAGAATCACCATTGGAATTAATAATAGCTGAATATGAAAAACATGCTGATATTGATGAAAGTCTTCTAGCAGATATAGAAAGAACAACAATTATAAAATTAAGCAACATGAAATCTTTTAGGGTATCTCCAATAAAGAAGAAAACTAAAGTAATTGATGAAAGTCAAATAGAAACATTATAAAAGTTTAAGCTAGGTACTAAGAGAGGTGATAAAATGAAGAAAATCAGAAGAAAAGTTAATAAGCCATTATTATATTTTGTTTTCTTCGTTTTTGCTAGTGTAACAGTAGGTTACGCTGCATTATCAACTACTCTTAGTATTACTGGTAAAGGTACACTTTCTAAAAATAGTTGGGATATTCATTTTGAAAATTTAGTAATAGTAGATAATGGTGCTAGTGTAGTAACAACAGCACCTACAATTGATTCTACTAAAACAAAAGTATCATTTAATATCACTTTAAGTAAACCAGGTGATGCTTATGAATTTACAGTTGATGCTGTAAATAAAGGTACAATAGATGCTATGTTATCGGGATTTTCAGCTACTTCCTTAACAACAGATCAACAAAAATATTTAACCTACACAGTAACTTATAGTGATGGTGCAACTATCTCAACAAAAGATTATTTAAAAAAAGGCACTAGTGAAACAATAAGGGTAAGAGTAAGATTTAGAGATGATCTGACAGCAACAGATTTACCTTCATCAGCAGAAACACTTAATTTAACCGCAACACTAACATATGTTCAAGCTGATTCAACTGCCAAGGCTAGATCAACCCCAAGTATTCTTTGCAAAAGAGCTACTAAGTTACATGTTGAAATATGTGGCTTAGGTTCACCGTGCTCAGATGTGGGACATGGTAGAACTGGAATTCAATATGGTCAATTGGGAACCCCAGGAAAATTAACTGCCGGCGATGCCTTTGACTGTGATGTTAATGGTGATGGAACATATGATGAATCTTCGGAGAGATTTTATTATTTGACAGATTTAAATAACAATACTGCCACTCTCATTTATTATACGTACAAATATTCAGGAAGTAATACCCTTGGCAATGCATCAAATGTCTATTATAATAGTAATTACTTACCAAATTTTTATACAAAGGCTGGTCCTGTAACTGCTGTTCTTTCACTACCAAAAGAGTCAGAATGGACAAATGTTAGTTTAGCAAATCCTATAAGAAATATCACAAATGGAAGTGGCACTGTCTTGGTACCAGGATTTAGTTATTCGGGATATGCGGCAAGATTACCGAGTAAGGATGAGATAGTTGCATCATGTCCAACCGGTGAGACACTACATGGAATTGATAAATGCCAATTTTTACTTGAAAATACTAATTATATTAATAGTACTAATCCCGTAGTAGATATATTGACAGAAACCATATGTGACGACTCAGCAGTATGGACAATAAATGCAAAAAACCTACAATTGCAATCAACTGTCGCTGGTGGATTAAAACCAGTTATAGAAGTCCCAAAAACAAGGATGAGTTATTAAATATATAAAAAAATCAAGCAGCATAGATGTAAACTATGTTGCTTTAAAAATTTATATTAATAAAAATAATTATATTATATAAATATATTGAAAAAAATTGCAAAAAAAAGTATAATAATAATATCGTAGATAATAGGGTACCATAATAATGAGTTTAATAGTAGGAGGGAAAAATGTGAGAAGAAGAATAAGAAGAAATCATTTCTATTTCGTTATTATCTTAATTCTTTTTGCAAGCATAGGTGTAGGCTATGCTGCTTTGACGTCTACTATTAGTATTAATGGTACAACACAAATAACGTCAGCTAAATGGGATGTACATTTTGCAAATTGTTTATTAGGTACAAATACAAGTGGAAATTACGCCCAACCATCAATAACCGACAATGGTACAAAATTAACTATATCAAAGATTGGATTAAGTGCAGGAACAGAAGTTGAATATTATGTAGATGTAGTAAATGCTGGAACAATAGATGCTAGACTTTCGGGACTGGTTAAATCAAATTTAACAACAGAACAAAAAAAGTATTTAAGTTACACTGTAACATATGGTTTTAATACTCCAATAAAAGAAAATGATTTATTAAAAGCCGGTACAAGTGAAAGAATTAGAATATTAGTAGTTTATAGTGATGATAAAACATTAGCTCCAACAACACAACAAACAATTTCTAATCTAACATTTAGACTTGATTATGTTCAGGATAAAGGAAATGGCATAGCACGTACTAAATTATGTAAAAGAGCAACCACTCTTCATACCGGTACTGTAGGTACTAGCACAACAACAGTAAACTATGGTCAAATAGGAACCAGTGGAAAGTTAGCTAGTGGAGACGCTTTTGACTGCGACGTCAATGGTGACGGAAAATATGATGCAGCTACAGAAAGATTCTATTATGTTACTGATTTAAGTGGAGTATCAAACACCGCGGTTTTAATATTTTATGGTAACTCAAGTTCCTCTGGTGTTTCTTTAAATAATAGAACCTACTATGCTTACTCAGGAAGTAATTATAGTGGACCACTTACCGCAATAACTCAATTACCAACAACAACAGCCTGGCCAAGAGTTGGTTTGATTAAGAAAACATCACAAATATATAACGAAGAAGGAGGAACTACAGCAGCATATTCAACCAACACTACCACAACACATAATTTACCAAGGTTCACGTACACAACAGCGGCACGTTTACTTACGTATCAAGAATATTACAAGATAACTGATAATAGTTTCTTATGGGAAAACCTTGATGGACAATATGCTGATTGTATATGGCTAAATACACCAGTATCATCTACAGGACAGAGTAATGCAGTATTTGCGATTGATAAGCCAAATAGCGGTGTAATAGCTCCCATACCAAGTAACGGAGCAGATACATTCTGTGGAATAAGACCTGTAATAGAGGTACTAAAAACAGATATGATATATTAATAAAGGAGGACATCTAATGAGAAAAAAACAAAAACATTATTTATCCATTATAATAGTATTAATATTATGCATAACTATTGGTTATGCTTATTTATCTACAACACTTAATGCAGAAATAACAACCGTAAATATTTATCCCGTAACTAGAAAATGTCAAAGAGCAAAAACACTTCACTCAATTACTTGTACTAGTTCTAGTACTGAGGGCTATTGTAAGGCTGGAAATAGAGAAGATTCAATAACTTTTGGCCAAATCGGAACTAGCGGAAAATTAGCTAGTGGTGATGCTTTTGACTGTGATGTTAATGGTGATGGTACATATGATGCTGCCACAGAAAGATTCTATTATGTATCAGATTTAAATTCCTCAACTGCAATTTTAATATATTATACTTATACTAATAGATACCCTTATAATGCTCAATCTTCAAATTCCTACAGTGGTCCAATAACTGCTGTTGGTGCATTGCCAACAACAAAAGAATGGTCAAATATCAGTTTAGTTCAAAAAACCAGCCAAATCTATAATGATGAAGGTGGAACTACAGTTAAAGTTTATAGCGGTTCATCTAAGCCATCTTCTTATACACTTCCAAAGTATACATACACAACAGCGGCTCGACTTCTTACACTGACTGAATATAATAAGATCACAAATACAGATATATTTTGGGAAAAATTTGGTTATATGGATCCAGACTGTGTCTGGCTAAATACTCCATTAGCATCAGGAGGAGGCTCACTGGTTATGGCAGTTTATAATCCGGCATATACATCAATCGCAACTAGGCCTTATGGTGTATCAACATCATGTGCAGTCAAACCAGTAATAGAAGTTTCAAAGGGTTTAATAGTCTACTAATGGGATTTGTATACTATAATGATAGTTGGCGCAAATATTTATTAAGAAGCAAAACAATGCTTCTTTTTTTGTATTAGAATAATAATTTAAAAGATGGATTATGTACAAATAATTCTAAGTGTTAAGTAAATAAATTCAGTTGTACAAATTATATAAATTGTGGATAAAAAATTGACATGGGGGGTGGTTTTATAATAAATATAAGGTAGAAAGAAGTAGAAACTAAAATTTTGTGAATAAAATATTTGGAGGGTAAAACTATGAAAAAAAGCAAAAGAAAATCCAGACGTATAATATTTTCTTTTGTTTTTTTTATTTTTGCTGGAGTAAGTATAGGTTATGTTGCCTTAACTACCTCTCTAAATATAACAGGACAATCAACTCTTTCTAAAAATTCATGGGATGTTCATTTTGAGGATGTCAGAGTTTTAAATAATTACACAGCTGATCGATCAAGTAGACCAACTATAGATTCCACACAAACCAAAATAACTTTTAGTTTAAAATTGACAACGCCTGGACAATTTTATGAAATCAGTACTGATGTAGTTAATAGTGGAACAATAGATACCATGTTATCAACTATATCAAATAATTTAACAACATCTCAAAAGAAGTACTTGGAGTATAGTGTTAAATACATAGATGGTGCTTCAATGAATAGAAAAGATTATCTCAAGAAAGGCACTAAACAAAGAATTAAAATAAAAATATATTTCAAAAAAGATATTACGGCATCAGATCTTCAGGCAACTACTAACAGTATATCTATTGCGATAAATTTAAAATATTTACAGGCTGATAGCACTGCTCATGCCAGAACTAAAGCGAGTATTGTATGTAAGCGAGAAACAGCTCTTGAAACAGCCACATGTTCTAGAACAAGTATTGGATGTTATGCCGCGGAATATTATAATGGTGGTTCAAAGTGGACAACAACAATAACCTATGGTAACTTGGGTACGAGTGGAACACTTTCACCGGGAGATGTCTTTGATTGTGATGTTAAAGGCACAGGCACTACTAACAGATTTTATTATTTAACAGACCTTGATAGTACAACTGCCATTTTATTATCAAGTACATTTTCTTATAAACACTTTTCAACACTTTATAATCTTGCAGGATCTGCTCCATGTGGAGCAAGACCAGTTATTGAAGTTTTAAAAAATGATATGGATTATTAGTGTAAAAGGAGATGTCTTCTATGAAAAGAAAAAAGAATTTTTGTTGCACATTACTTATTATAGTATTAATATTATCTATAGGCATAGGATATGCTTATTTATCTAGTGAGCTAAACTTTACACTTTCTACAGCCAGTATTTCGCCTTATGTTAGACTATGTAAAAGAGCAACAACACTTCATTCAGAAACTTGTACCAGTTCTAGTATAACAGGATATTGCTATGCGGGAGGTACATCTATTACCTATGGTCAAATAGGAAGTAGTGGAACGCTAACAAGCGGGGATGCCTTTGACTGTGATGTTAATGGTGATGGTACATATGACCCTGCAACGGAAAGATTTTATTATGTAACTGATTTAAATAGTACTACTGCGATTCTAGTTTTTTACACTACTACCAGTTCCGATGGCAAGAGGAGTGTCGGAGTTAGACCACCATATGATTCAAGTGGTATCAATTATAACGGCCTAGTAACAGCTGCTTCTGTTTTACCAACCAAAACAGCTTGGCCTAAAGCCACATTATATAATAACCCTGCTCAAATATATAATTTTGATGGTGGTACAACAGTAGCATACTCCGGAACACATACTTTACCAAAATATAAATATACAACGGCGGCTAGACTTTTAACTTACCAAGAATTTTTAAAACTCCCCAGTACCATATTTTGGGAAGATTTTGGTGGGTCAAGCGGACGGTATTTTCCAAGTTGCCTTTGGTTAAATACACCATATGCAAATTCTCCCAAAGTATATGTAATCTACGCTCCTTATAAACTAAATATTGGAGTGTATCCATCAATACCTACAAATAGTTGTGGAGTGCGACCAGTAATAGAAGTGAAAAAAAGAGGATATGCTTTACTAGAAATAAAATATTGGAGTTATTATGAAAGAAGAAATAAAAAATTATTGTAGACAAGATTTATTTGATTATTACCATAAGAGAAGTAATCCCTTTGTATTTGTCACGACAAAAATAGATATAACGAATATCTATGATTATTGCAAAATACATAAATACCATTATGCAACTATTGCGTATGTTTTTGGTTCAGCTATGAATGAGATAGAAGAATTCAAATATCGTTATGAAAATGGCAAAATATATAAATATGATAAATTAAATATTGGTTTTACCCAAATGTTTAAAGATGGAAATATTGGTTATTTTACTTGTTCTATAAAGGATAACTATAAGGACTTTATTAACGAGTTCAAAAAAACAGAAGAAGAATTTTTAATAACTAATAAATCTATCAAAAAAGAAGGGGGAGAACTTTGGGTATCATGCTCACCTTGGTATCACTTTTCAAGTTTAGTTCCACCATTTGATAAAAATATTACTATTCCTCAGCTTATTTGGGATAAATTTGAACTAACAGATAATAAGTGCTTTGTTAATCTAATGATCATGTCTCATCATGGTTTTACAGATGGATTTCATATCGGAAAATTAATAGAAAAGATTAATAAAAATATCAATGAATTCGTAGGCAACTAGTAATATGACACCTTATTTATATAACATTTTTATAAAAATTAAAATGTCTGACAAAAGTCATTCTATCTGATAATTAGTTCCAAAATAAATTTTATTTATTGAATACAGCATTAGGACGTGTACAATGTGATAGAAAAATATCAAAAATGATTATACTTCTGTTTTTAGTTATTTAGAGTATGCCATGAATTTTTAACATATTATAAAGTAAAATAATATAAAATTAATTTTTAAGGTATTTTTTTTTCTTTAAGTAATATTATATAATGGGAGTGGTTAACTGAATGTCTACAGAGCATATAAAAAAATGTAATTCTTGTTATATTCAAGGCCCGCAAGGTCCAAGGGGAAAGGAAGGACCAAGGGGTCCACAAGGACCTATAGGACCTAGTGGACCATTATCTATAAAAAGGGCATATTTAGTTACATATAATGATGGCACTATAACAGAAGGAGTAAACATATCATCAGGTAAAAGAATTCCGATAAACAGAGTGGAAATAGATACAGACAATATTATTACATTAAATAAAAATGAGAACACCTTAAAATTTAACAATATAGGTTACTACAAAATTTCAATTATTTTGTCAGCTTCAATTTATCCTACAAACCCTAATTTTGATTCTAAAAATGATTTTATATCATTTGGACTTAGATTAGTAGATACAGATGAAATATATATAGGCTCTAGTGAATGGAGACAAAATAAATATGCTTCTCAAATAGTAGCCGAAGGAATATTGTCTATAAATAACACAGACAATACGTTTGAGATTATAAATCTAGGTAAAAAAGAATTCTATTTGAATAGCCCAGATATAAAAGATATTAATTCAAAATCTTACTTTGTTAATTCTTTAGTTACAATTAATATTGAATATTTAGGTAGAGGAATATAACAAAAATTAGTAAATCTTCCCATTTTATTATGGGAAGATTTAACTTTGTATACATAAAAATCTTAATTATAGTAAAGATCAATTGTATTTTGACTAAATGTTTGCCGTTTCATTTTTTCTTTTAAATACATAAGATAACACGAAAGGAGAAAAATATGGACAATAAGGCAAATGATTGCTCTTTCAACAAATGCTGTAAAGAAATGAATAATATTCATTCAAAAGTAAAGTACTGTTACATTCAAGGCCCACAGGGACCGCGGGGTAGGAGTGGTCCAACAACTATCAAGATTGGAGAAACACAAACTGTAGAATCAAATCAAGAAGCTGCAGTTGAAAATGTTGGAACTGAAAATGATCTCATTCTTAATTTTAAGATTCCAAAAGGCCTAAAAGGTGATAAGGGTGAAAAAGGAGAAAGTAGCTTAATAACAATTCCTCCTGCATATGGGATGAGATTCTTAACATCCAATCAGCAAATTGCACTCGCAAAACTAGCTGATACTATCATTTCATTCAATGAAGTGGGGCCAAATAAAAATACTGACTATCAAGTTGATAATGCCATAAAAATTAATCAAAGCGGATTTTATATCATTTCATATTTTCTTAGTGGCATTACTGACAGGGATTGCACTTTAACCTTATCTGTTATGAATGAAAATAAAATAGTGCCAGGCAGTGATATAAATGCTAATTTCGAAGCAACATATAAATCAAATATTAGTAACACCATAATAGCAGCATTACCCGCTAATAGTATTATTACCTTAAATGTCAGAGCAACAGATAACATAACAATGTCATTCGACGAAACTACAAATGCTACACTAACTGTAGCAAAAATAGGATAATTAGAGAAATGTTATATTTTACAATAAAGCATCAATAACAATAGTATTTATTGATGCTTTTGTAATAATCTTAAATCTATTATCAAAAAGTACTCATTTATCATAAATTATATTATAAAGAATATTAATTAGGAGGTAAATAAATGAGTGGGTGTAATTGTAATGACAATTATGAAAACATAAAAAGAAAGCTAGATGAAAAGAATTCCAAAATCAAATATTGCTACATTCAGGGGCCAAAAGGAGAACAAGGAGAACCAGGAAAAACAGGAGCACGTGGACCTCAAGGACCTGCAAGTATTTCTGTAGGATTAACAGAAACCGTTATGCCGGATAGTAATGCTAGTGTTGAAAACATTGGAACTGCCGAAGATTTGATTCTAAAGTTTAGTATTCCTAAAGGAAATAAAGGAGAAAAGGGTGACATTGGCCCTCAAGGAGAACAAGGTATAAAAGGGGAAAAAGGTGAAACTGGTGAAAGGGGACCTGCTGGTCCACAGGGAGAGCAAGGACCAGCAACTATAAAGGTTGGAAAAACTGAAACACTCGAATCTGACAAAGAAGCACAAGTACAGAATGTAGGGACAACTACAGATGTAATATTAGATTTTAAAATTCCTAAGGGAGAAAAAGGTGATACAGGCGATATTGGACCAAGAGGTCTCCCAGGAGAAATAGGTAGAACTGAACATATTGCGATAGATGAAACAGAAACACTCGAACCGGGGGAACCAGCACAAGTTATGGATACTTTTGAAAATTGGGTTCATCATTTAGCATTTCTTATACCAAAGGGAGAAAAAGGTGATACAGGCGATATTGGACCAATAGGCCCACAAGGACCTCCGGGTACAGGATTTATATCTTCATATGGAATAAGATATTCAATGACAGATACACAATTAAGTGTATCACAAGGTACTGATACAGTAATTCCTCTACCTGAAAAAGGTACTGCACTATTTACAGAGTATCCTGATGATAATTCAATTAAGATAAGAGAAACTGGGGTTTATCTTGTATCTTATCTATTGTGTGGAGCACCCAATGAAGAATGTTCTATAACTATGTCAGTTAGAGCAAGTGGGTTACTTCAACCAGCAACAAATACAACAAGTGAGTTTCAAGCCCAGATGATAAATAGTATAAGTGGTTCAACTATTATATCTTTACAAAGTGATGACCTTGTAACTTTAAACGCTAAGGCATCAAAAACAGTGAATATAAAATTTAATGGAAGTACAAACGCTATGCTTAGCGTTATCAAAATACATTAGTAATAGTATCAATTATTTTTTTCAACGTAATTGTTATAAATTAATTAATCTAAATTTCACTTAAAGAATAAATTATATAAAGGAAAGTGATAATATGCAAATAATAGATGATAATACTGTTGTAGTGAATAATAGCGAAGAGTTCAAAAAAGCATTAAGTGAAGAAAATGACTACAATTATATTTATTTAGGCAATGATATTACTCTTACAAGTGGCTTTACCATAAATGCTAATAAAACGAATTTAATAATAGATGGAACATATAATAATGTTAAATATACATATACAAATAATTTAAATGAATCATCTGATGTAATAGAAGCTAGTACTTCAAATAGAAAAATTACTTTAAAAAATATGAACATAATTAGTTCACATACATATGGTATAGTTTATGTTCCATCACATCCTAATTATTCCAATTTGAGTGTTGAATATAATAATATTAATTTTAGTGGTGTAGAACTTTCTTGTAATTATTATGGTATAACCAAAATAATTGATTCACTTATATCTGGTAGTGATACGAATGGTGTTACCGTAAAAAAAGTTTGTGATTCTAATAGAATTTTAATTGGAGGAAATACTACAATTACAAGTAATTCTAATACAAACCCAGTATTCTTTTTTAATGATGTCATACCATCGTATATAAAAATAGTTCCGAATAGTAATGTAAATATTACTACTAATAAGGAACTTATGAATGGAACAAATAGACTTGACTTAACAGTTGGACATGGATCAGAATTTCTTTTAACTACCGGAAACGGTTTTGCAATAACGACTACACACGGTGCTAGAAACGTTTTAATAGAAGAAATGTCCAATTTTACATTTATCGAAAAAAGTCATCAAAGAGTTCCAATGTGGAATGTATTCGGAGACTTAAAAGTTTTAGAAGGTGCAAGTTTATCAGTAATTAATACATATATGAATACTCCAACCGATAATTATAACATTTATTTTAAAGGTTCTAATCAAAAATTTATATTAGATAATCCAAAATACATAAATATTTATACCAAAAATGCTAATGTGGTATATACTAATAATCCTGTTGATTTTTCGTTCAAATTTAGTAGAATAAATATGTGGATATATGCTTTAGATTATTTAAATGCTTGTACACTGGATGATACCCCAGCTTTTTATTGGTACAAGGAAGATACACCAGCAGAAATAACTGGAATATTTAATAAAGATAGTACTACTGTTACATCCCATAATTTTACAGATAGCGAATTAATTTCTTCAACAGATATAAATAGTTTTACACTTCAAGGTATAAAGATATTAACAATAGGAATGCTAAAAATAAACATTCATCCAATTACAGATTCTATAAATTCCATCTCAGGTCATACAATACCATATGCAAATGTTAAAATAGAATATAGTAATAAAGCTTTTACTGCAACAGCAGATAAAGATGGTTTATTTGAAGTAAATATTGATGCTATTATTCCTGATAATACAAGGGTTAAAGTAACATCTTGTTTAAATAGTTGTTATACCGAAAGAAAAGTAACTGTTCCGTTCATGGGAGAATTAACTCTTTTAAAAGTAACAGAAAATATTCCCTTTAGTATGACACCACTATCCAGTAATCCTATTGTTTTACATAAAAAAAATAAAACAGTAATAACAGTGATTGATAGCAGAGTAAACAGTACAAATTGGAAATTATATATAAATTTTACAAACCCTATGATAGATAGCAGTGGAAAAGTATTAATAGACTCATTGCTATTTAAAAAGTTTGATAATGAATCCTTTAAATTAACAACAAATAAAAAATTAGTGTATGAATCAAGTACTAACAATGGAAATGTTGGAGTAAGTAATATTACATTTTCTACTGATAAGGGTCTATTAATTAGTCCTACTAAAGATTTACTGGAAGATGAAGACTATTCTACTATGATAATTTGGAGTATAGAGGAATAATGTCTTTATAAAAAAGTAAATTAATTCATAAAATATATTGTAATGAGGTGAATTATGAAAAAAGATTATATTTATATTAACCTTTACAGTGATAAGAATGTGAGTCAAAATAGTTTAAAAATTATGTTAAAAGACAACTGTAATAAGATTGTTTTTAAGGGAATAACAAATAACTTAGGAAAAATTAAAATTCCAATATGTGATAATGAGCTATATAACTTAATTATATATTCGAATATAATTATAATAGTACCACTAATTGCACGAAAAGATAAAATATATTGTGTAAATATTGATAATAATAAAGAAAGAAAACATCTTGTTACAATTATGCTAATGGATAAGAATTATCCAAATATCAAAATAGAAGGAGGTAAGATGATATTATGGCAAGACATACAATTCCAATAACAAATGGTAAAGGAAGTATTGAACTTGTTACAGGAACGTATAACGCGACTGCTGTAGCTGGAGGTTATGACCCTTCAACACTTAGTCCAAGCAGTATTACCATTATAGATGAAACAGATACATACGCTTTTACAATAAGTGCTAAAGGAACCTTAACACTTCATGTAACAGATACAGGAGATCCAGATACTGGAGTACAAATTATTGGTGCAAAATTTGTAAGAACTGATAGTACGGGAACAATAAATGGACCAGAAATTTCAACTAATGATGATGGAAATGCCGTATTTAATAACGTTCCGTTTGCCGCCTCAGGAAGTAATAAAATATATTATAAGCAAATATCTGGCGACGGCGGACATACATTTGATGATACAGTTAAATCAATCACAATGACTGAGGAATCAGAAACAGTTGAAATAGCAAATCCAGAGGCACCTATTAGAAACTTTACGTTAATGGATGCAAGTTTCCCAAATATTCCAATCATAGATGGTCAAATAATACTTGAGAATAATTAATAAAAGAGCAGATTTTTTATAAAATTTGCTTCTTTTTATGTTATATTATAAGTAAAAATAATGATGGAAGGTTAGATATGAAAAATGTAATTTTAATTATTTTTATATGTGTGATTGTTATCTTTGGACTGACTGGTTGCAGTTATTATGACACTGAATTAATAGACAATAGAGAATCACAATATAGTCAAATACAAAAATGAATGGAGTATCAATAGTTTTCATTTCTATAGCATAGATTAAAATAATAGTTACTAGTCATCAGCATAATATACGATAGACATTTATCTACTAAAAATCTAAAGAATTCTTTTAATAGCAAACTAACTTTTGATACATATAGTAAAGACTTAGGAAGATTATAATTTTCAGGCAATTTATCTAGCATGTACGCTTTGTCTGAGTAACATACTAGATAAATTCAATTTCAAAAGATATGAAAATGAAAAATCTAGTCAATCATTTCATATGTTTGATTTAGCAGCTCACCAAAGAAGATGATGCGATTTGGGAGAAAATAAATTTGAAGCTATAATATATACTTCTTATTACAATACAGATAAGGAATTTATTATACAATCTTCGGTAATCATCAAATGAATATAATAGATTTACATAAAGAAAATAAAAGAATTTCTTTAGCATGTTACATGATACTAAAATTTCCATTTATTTTCTGTATGGAAAAGCGACTCCTAAGAGAAAAATTAATAGTCTATTATTATGCTTGTTATTATTATTTGCCCCATTATTTATTCAAAATAAATTTGTAATAAGACTACCAGAATATTAGAAACAGTAATTTTAACAGATATTTCTCTTTTTGTCTTTTTTCAAAACTATTTTACACTATTTACTATAACTAGATTCTTTGACTTATTAGAAGTATTTTGTTAAAATATAGCTGTATTAATTTAGGGGTGAAAATATGATTTTTGGTGAATATAATTATATCAATGTAGATGTAGATAAATTAATAACTCTTCCACAAGTAAGAAAAATAAAAAATGCTAAGATAGAAGAACTTGTCGATTCTATTAGAAGTAATGGCTTAATAAATCCTATAGATATAGTAATTTTAGATAAAGAAAGTTTTATTAATCATATAAATTTTATAAATAAGATATGGAAAGAAAATATCGATTATGGAACTTATCCTTCTTTAGATGATAAGTATTATGTTGTAATTGCTGGTCACACAAGACTAAAAGCTATCAAAAGAATAGTAGAAGAAGATAATATAACTAATTGTAAAATTAATGCTAAGGTTCATGATGCTAAGAATAGCGAAGATATATTATCTATTCAATTAGATGAAAACATTCATTCTGAACCACGTATAGAAGAGCGAGCTATTGCGATTATAGAGTGCTTTTATTTGGGAATTTCTACTGGTAAATGGCATGATCAAAAAGATTTTATCTCTCAAAACAAGCATAAATTTAGTAGTAATGTTTTAAAAGATGCTTTAGCATTCACTAATTTACCACTAGATATTCAAACCTATATTTTAAATGGAAATCTATTTTATAAAACAGGTGTTGAACTAGGAAAACTTAGTTCTTTAATTGAAAAGTATACAGCTAATCTTTTAGGTAAAGATTTTACAGAAGAAGAGTTCAATGAGGCTTTAAGAATAGAGTACGCTATTATTATTTCTAAAGCACAAAAGCTAAAAAGTGTAAAAGCCACCCAATCTTTTATTTCTGGATATAAGTCTATGATGGAAGATGCATTTAAGCCAAAAGAAGATGTAGCTCAAACTATGTTAGCGTGGTGGGAAGATGGCGTCCTACGTCAAAGTAGAGAAGCCATAAATAAATTAAGAAAAGAACATGACAAATTATTAAAAGATTTTACCAAAGAAAAATTAGAACGACAAGAAACATTTTTTGACCTTGATACAGAACTCACTGGTAAAAATAATGATTCTAATAAAGAACTACTTTTAAGAATGTATAATTTAGTACATAAAGAAAATTAAATTATTAAATGTTTATTTAATAAAAGTATTATTAAGTTAAGTTAGTGAAGAATATGCGTATTTTGATTGTTGAAGATGAATTTAATTTAGCGGATGTTATAAGAAAAAGTTTAGAAAAAGAAAAATATGTTATAGACATCTCTGGCGATGGAGAAGATGCGTGAAGAAGAAATTGCAAGTAAAGTTATAATGCTTATCGCTAAATCTACGCTAGATGGTAAGCTAGAAGGATTACAAAATGGTGCGAATGATTACATAACGAAACCATTTCATATTGAAGAGTTAGTTGCGAGAGTAAATATTCAGTTAAATTCTTTCTCTTCCAAAAAGTAAAAGGCAATATTGTTGTTGACTCTATTTCTACTTTAGAATTTTCTCTAAAAAATTCATCTTCATACGAAGGAACAATTAATAAAGATAAAACAGCCAAAAGTATTAAGTTAACTCTAGATAAGTCATCTAAAATAAAATTAACTGTAGATAGTTATGTTACTAGCTTAACAGATGAAGATACTACTTATTCTAATATTGATTTTAATGGTTACAAGTTATATGTAAACGGTAACGCTATTAATTAAAATGAAGGGATTTTACTTTAAATCTCTTTTTTTTAATGTATAATATACTTAAGGAGAATTTATATGAAATTATTAATTATATCTGATATTCATGGATCATCATATTATGCTAAGATGATTCCTGAAATATTTAAATTAGAGAAAGCTGACGAAATAATTATTCTTGGAGACCTATATTATCATGGCCCAAGGAATCCTCTACCTAAAGACTATAGTCCTATGGATGTTTGTAATATTTTAAATAGTTTAAAGGAAAAATTAAAGGTTGTAAGGGGAAACTGTGATGCTTTAGTAGATGAGACTATATCTGATTTTAATTTTCATGATCATCTACTTCTTACTATCAATAACAAAAGAATTTATTTTACTCATGGCGATAAATATAATCAAGATGTTCTACCTGATGAGAAGTTTGATATTATGTTCTATGGTCATTTCCATACTGGTTTTATTAGAAAAAAGAATAACTTAATTTTTGCTAATCCAGGTTCCCTTTCTCTACCTAAGAATAATACTCGCCATTCTTATATTATTATGGATAGCGAAAAGATTACTTTAAAGGATATTTCTGGTAGTATTATAGAAGAGACATATTTAAATTAATTGAGATAAGGAGTAGAAGATGATTAATAAATTAAAAGATAAGTATGTGTTCTTTGATGTTGATGGAACACTTTCAGAATATAGGTTTAATGATAAATTATATGAGGGTAGCTGTTATGACTTAGGTTGTCAATCTCTTGATAATCTTCTTTTTGGAGATCTATTTTACCATGCTAGACCATTAAAAACAATGCAACGTCTAATTAACAACTTAGATCCTAATAAGGCATTTATTCTAGGCACAATTGTAACTAATAATGAGATAAATCAAAAATATAAGTGGTTAAATGAGAACTATCCAAATATAAAAAGAGAAAATATTATTTTTATATCTAACACCATGTTAAAACCTGATGTTATATTAGCTTACTGTAAACATTATAATATTAATATTAAAGATGTAGTTTTCGTTGATGATAGACTTGATGCTTTAAGAAAAGCTGAAAGCCTAGGAATAACATCATATCATCCTAGTTCATTTATGGAATAAAACTAAAAAGACATATGATTTTAAAATCACATGTCTTTTTATTGCCTTTTTCCACAGTGTTTACAAAATTCTGAATCACTATCTATTAAATCACCACAATGTTTACAATACATTTTATTATCACTTAATCCATCTTTTATTGCTTTTGTAGTAATTTCTACTTCTTCTTTATGAATATTGGCTTTCTTTGTTGCCATATCTCGAAGATTGTCATAATTCTCATCATAAATTTTTTTCTTGGAATTAATCCCCACATTTCCCATTGTCGTAGCTATATTTTCGATATCATCCTTGGTCTCATCAATCATATACTTGGTAGCCTTAATTTGTTTTCCCATCATTTTGCCCTGGAATTTAGGACTAAAAATAGAAGCAATTACGACTATAAATATTCCAATAGAAGTTAGTATAATTACCGAAAATATTACAATAAATAAAATATTCATATCTTGAAATTCCATATTCCTCAATCCTTTCTACTAAACTAATTATATATAATATAAAAATAATAGTAAATAATTTATAAAAAAATATAAAAGTTTGTTATAATAAAATAGAGATAATAATATTTTATAATAGTACCAAAGTTTTTTAGTAGAAAGGAAGAAGTAAAAACTTATGAATAATAATATTACAGAACAAACGCCTATTGAACAATTAGATGCAACATACAAAAAGTGTAGCCAGTGTGGTGCTGAACTAAAAGGACCATATAAGTTTTGTCCAAAATGTGGAAAGGAAATAGCTAGTACTACAAATGAACCACTACCGGTACCACCAGTAACAAAAGTGGTTGTTACTCCTAATAATTTTAATCCAATTTATAATAATTCTGAAGAGGAATTATTAAATAAATTCATTGATCAAGAACTAAAAAAAGCAGGCATTGAGCCAGATAAAAAAATAGTAACAAGTGATATTTTAAAAAGAAAAAATATTTTTACTATTATCTTTACCGTTTTAGTGTTTGTATATATTTCATTAATATTTTTTCATTTTCCAATGAAGACTTATATCATAGGATTAATAATTTTGTTCATATATTATAAATATACCAAAAGATATGATTTTATGACTTATTTAAAAAAAGAGATTAAAGGAAGACCAGGAGAGAAAATATCCAATATAGTTATGAGTGCTAAAAATAGTATTGTCGATGACAACTTGAAGAAGGTAAGACCTCTAATGATTTTTGCGGCTTTCTTGTTACCTTTACTTATCTTTAAAGATCCAAGAATAATGTATGAAAAAACTAATGGTGGATATAACGTTAGATTTTATACTTTTGGTTTAACCAATTTTACTACTGCTAGCATTCCAGAAACATATAAGAAAGAAAATGTTGTTGGACTTCGTGGTAATACATTCTCCAATATGTATTTTTTAAAGAAGGTTAGCCTTCCAGACACTATTACTGAAATAAGAGGTCAAGCGTTTAAAAATGATAAACATTTAAAAAACATTACATTACCTAATAAATTAGAATACTTAGGTGGAGGAGCATTTTCTAATTGTACCTCATTAACTGAAATATCTCTACCTGATACACTAACATATATGGGAGGAGAAACATTTTCTCATGCCAGCTCATTATCTAAAGTTGAGTTATCAGAAAATCTAACAGAAATAAGAGGAAACTCTTTTGAGTATTGTACTTCTTTAAGTGAAATAAGAATACCTGATAATGTAGAAAGAATAGGGGGACACGCTTTCTTTGGGGCATCAGCTCTTGCTAATGTAGAGTTAACTCCTAACAGTAAGCTAAATGAAATTGGCTCATCTGCATTTAGAGAATGCAATAGTCTTTAGTCCATAACTATCCCTAAAAATAAATCTGTTAATGAAAGAGCCTTAAAAGATAGTCAGACTCAAATTAAATTCTTTAGAGAAATAAATTATGGACACCTTATAGATTCTGGCAAATATAAATACGATACCTTTGATTATTTATATCAAGGCGTAGAAACTAAAATAGGAAAAAATTATCCAACAGTTAACGTAGAAAATGTAACTTTAAAAATAGAAAGTGTTAATGTCTTAAATGGCGGAAATGAGTTTAACATTAAGTATAGTGGCCCTAATGGTGAATTAACATTTACTTTATCTCAAGCAGTACCATATAAAGTAATAAATGAAAATTTAGCCGTTGAAATATCTGGAGAGGAAATGTTTAGAAGAACATCTGCAATTTCAATAAGACTATATTATAATTAAATAGGAGGGACCAACAATGGAAAACAAATTTATACACTTACTATATGTTCCGACTATGGCCTGCAATATGAATTGCAAATACTGCTATTTAGAAGATAATACAAAAGATAATTGGCAAGAATTTAACTCCCTTGAAACTCTAAAATATGCCATTAAAAAGTTTAAAGAGTCAAATGTTATCCCATTTAATATCTCATTACATGGTGGAGAAGTTACAACTCTTTCTAAAGCAGAGTTCCATGATCTTATTGAGTTCATTGCTACATATTATAATGACAATAAAAAAATAATAAGTGAAAATGGCTTTAAAATAGGAAGACCGCATATTAAAACAAATATGTATGATCTTTCTAAACATATGGATACTATTAAAGAATTCAATGTTTCTATATCTGGTAGTCTTGATTTACCACTATCCCTTCATGATGAATATAGAGTAACCAAAGGTAATAAAAAAACTCTTGATAAAATATTAGAAAATATTGCTTTGTTAAAAGATATACCCAACAAGAAAAAAGTATCTTCAACTATCTTTAAAGAACATTATGAACATATAGATGAAATAATAAAGGATCTTAAATTCTTACATAAAAATACTTGCTTAGATATGAATGACTTTAATTTCATGATAGGCTTCGATTATAATTCAAATGGTATTCTCCATCATCTTAGTGAGGATGAGCAAGTAAAGTTTTATAAGAAGATGCATGAAGGGTTTGATGGAAGCGACTTAGACTACGGTGTTAATGGACCCTGGTTTGATGAATTCGGACCAGAATATTGTTCAAATTGCGATAACTGTGGGGAAAAATTTTTCTTACTCGAAAAAAATGGTGATATATATTCTTGTGTAAGAGGACAAAAAAATAAAGATTACTATTATGGTAATATTTTTAAAAATACTGTTTCAGAAATACTTGATACAGCACGTAAAAAAATTTTTCTAAATCACAACAAAGAAAGCCTTAATGAAGAATGCATCAAATGTGGTTATCTTTATTTATGCAAAACAGGGTGCCCATTTGTTAAAAATAACTACCAAACTAATAAAAGTTATACCTGTAAGTTGCAGCAACAAATGTATAAAGATAGAAACTATCCAAAAGATGAAAGAAATGATGAGACCGTATATGAATATGTAAATAATATGCGAAAAGAAAGTAGTGCTCCATATATTCCTAAAACGAAAAATTCACTTTATCCAGATTTAGAAGATATAATTAAGAGTGATGAAAAACTTAAATATATCTATGATCCTACTTCGTTTATTTTAAAGTTAAATAATCATGAATATAGTCTTTCATCACAAATTTTAAAACGAACAAGAAAACTTATTTACATCACCCCAAAAGATAAGATTACAATCTACATGAAGAAAAACTTGATTTCTGAACAGTGTGATTACCCTGAAAACAATTCTCTATATATGATACTTTTAAGTGGTAATTTAGTAACCTATGGCGATGAAAATAGAACGAAACAGCGTCATTTAGCGACATCACAAATTTATAAGGGTGTCCTAGATAACATCAAATCAGATAAAGAAGGATATTATTGTTATAACATCACTAATTTTATTAAAGAATATAAAGACCTTTATTCTCTAGAAAATGCCAATAATATTTTCTTTACTACACAGTCCTTAAGAGACTATCACTATACTAAGCAAAAAAATAATGCTTACTATCATATTCAAGCCATAAATTTACCATTTCAAAATATAGAATTTTATTATCTAGATAAGGAGTTAAAAAAATGAAACAAGAACCAGAAACTTATGAAGAGTTAATAAGAACAAAAAGATGTATTGATTTAACAAAATACTATGAGTTGTCTAAAGAAGAGTTAGATGAAATATATATCTTCTTAACAGAAAATCCCCAAGGAGGAGTAATAGGTGGAAAAAGTAGTTTATGTCTATCTATACCAGACGATAATTCTCAAATAAAAAAGGTAATTAATGCCAAGTGTATTGATCCAAGTATTGATGGTGTAGAAATGAACAATGAATATCTAAGCTTAATTCCTCATTACGTACCAGGCTCTTCATCATCCCCTTCAGATGGCCGCTCATCAAACAATAACAATAACAACAATAATAATAACAATAATAATAACAATAATAGATAGGATGTGTTAAAATGCCATTAATTTCTGAAAAGTACCATAAAGATAAGTTAAATAAATTAAATATAAATATAAAAACTAAATATATAGTTGGAAATAAAATACTTGAAAGAAACACTGATGATAGTCATAACGACGATATAGTAAGTGGTATAAGATGTCAAAAAGACTATTATCTTGGAAAAAGTTTAGTTCATACCGAAAAACTATTTGATTCTAGAATAGAATATACTTATATCTCTAAAGAACAAGAGGATAGAAATTATAAATGTCCAAACTGTGGAATGAATGGTAAAATAAAAGATTTTCTTGATGGTTGCCCATATTGTAGAACACATTACAATATAGACTATGTTGATAAAGATTTAGGAAGTAAATACCATTATGACAGGATTTTGAAAAATAAGACCTATCGTATAATTACCGCCATAATAGATATAATAATAAGTCTTATATTATCCTTTATTTTTATAAAATTAACTTCTAGAACTTTTAATAACTATGATATTTTAAAAATATTTATTTATGGCCTAATTTTATCACTTGTTTTATACTATTTTTTCTATATAGCAGATGCTTACATCATTTTGTCTCCTATTAAATCTTATAAAGATAAAATAAATAAAAGACAAATTGACTTTTGGAATAGAACTAAAATAGATAAGAAAACATTCTTTAATAACTTAAATTATGATATTAGAAAAAAATATTTTTCTAAGGACAATGTAGTAGATTATGACATTTTAGATTACATGAGTTTTGATGATTATGAACAAGACGATGGTTATTTTGTAAAAGTATCAGTTGATATTAGAGTAATATATTTTGAAAATAATAAAATCTTTCCCAAATATATCAATGATACTTATATTATGAAAAAAAATAACCAAGAACACCTTGTACTTAAAGATGGCATAAACTTTATCAAATGTCCTAGTTGTGGAGCATCTATTGATGCTACTAAGGGTTATTGTACATATTGTAGAAAAGAAATAAAAAGTCTTCAAGAATGGATAATGGAGGATAATTAGCTATGCAAGAAAATATATCTATAAATATCCAAAAAGTAAAAATAGCTGTTACTGTTCCAAGAAACAGTACTCAAAAATTAAGAGACGCTATTTGCAATGCTGGAGCAGGAATTATTGGAAATTATACTTATTGTTCATCATCAACCAAATGTCTTGGAACATTTATCCCAAATAACAATGCTAATCCACACATTGGTAAATGTAATCATCTAGAGTTTGTAGAAGAGGATAGACTAGAAGTTGTATGTGATATTAAAAACGTCAAAACAGTACTTAAAGCTCTAAGAGATACCCATCCATATGAAGAACCAGTTATAGATATAATTCCATTATTAGATGAATCTCTTTTCATCTAATATAGTCTATTACTATAATCATTCATTTAAAAACTTCATAAAATACTAAAAAAGAGGTGATTTTATGAATGATGATAAGATTAAAAATATTTTTGAAAATAAAATAATAAGAGAAAAACTATATAATGCAGGAATGTATCCCATGATAGGACCAACTGGCCCTAGAGGAAAGGGAATAGAGATATTAGATAGTTACGATACATATGAGGAATTATTAGAAAAACACCCCAAAGGAAATAGTGGCGATTGTTATCTCATAGGAGATATTTTATATATTTGGAATCAAGATAAAAAAGAATGGATGGAAACAGAAAGTATTAAGGGTCCAACCGGACCGTCTGAAAAAATCGAAATTAGAAATACTATTACAGGAGAGGAAAATGACAAAGCGCAAGTCATAGATAATTTTGATGGAGAAAAGCATATTCTTGATTTTATAATTCCAAAAGGAAAACAAGGCGAAAAAGGTCTAAAAGGAGATCAAGGTGTTGCCGGAGTTCAAGGTGAAGTTGGCCCAACTGGACCATCTGGAATACAAGGACCCAAAGGAGATATCGGTCCCAAGGGTGATAAAGGTGATATAGGACCAACAGGACCTAAAGGAGAGCAGGGAGAAATAGGCCCGACCGGACCAAAAGGAAACATGGGTCCGACATCCTACAGCACCATAGGCTTTATAAGATATGCTAGTACAACAGAATCAACAGATGCATCTATTTATACTTACAGAATAATACCAGGAACTGCTAATATAATACAAATTAAAAATAATAAAGATATAACTATAAATAATACAGGCCTATTTGAAATAACAGTATGTGGCAGAATATCTGGTGTAACAACTGAAACAGGAGGCAAATTTTCTCTTATGAATACTACCACAGGAAAAGACTTAACAGACTTATCATTTGAGTTAAATAAAGGAAATACAGAAGATATGGACTTTTCTGAAGTTGCTTTTGCCGAAATAACAGCCCCAGCCAATCTACGAATTAAAACCGAAATTACCGGTGATAAAAATACAAGTAATATTTTATTTTCTACCATAAATGTTTTAATAAAAGGGTATTATGTTTAAAGCATAATATTTTTTTATACTATCAAAAGTATTAATATCCAAACTAATTATCTTTATATCTAGATGGATTTTTAAAATTTTATATGCTAATTTAATAAATAGTTAAAAAATATTAGTGGAGTAAGTATGAAAAAAATATTTGATAAAAAACTTCTAAAGACATTTCTTTTTGTTTTACCTTACATATTAGTAGAATTTACTAATACTTTATTAGTTACAATAGATAAGTCAATGTCTAATTCCATCGGCACAACAGCAATCATAGTTTTTTCTTCTTTTATAACTCTAAACTGGGCCATCAACACAATCCAAACCTGCGTCAGTAGTGCCCATATGATAGTTTTAGCTAGGACAAATAAAGATTCTAAAGAAATTAATACCTCTGCTATGCTAATAGAATTGGTGAGCGCTATAATAATTTCTATTTTAATTTTCACATTTTCTAATCAGATAACATATGTTTATCATCTAGAAAATAACGCCCGAGAAATATTATCTATAATCCTAAAATTAAAAGCCATTCAACTGCCATTACTAGCGTTAGGTTATGTTCCTAAAAATATTTTAAAAGTAAATAAGCAAGCAAACAAGATTTGGATTACAACAGTTATCTCATCACTAGTTAATATAATAGGGGACTACATTAGTATAAAATGTGGATATAATGAGATTGGAATATATGTTGCTACAATAATATCACTCTTACACAAAAAGACGAGGGAAGGATTTATCGAATCACTCCTAAACGCAAAAAGAGAAAAATTAGTTGAATCACTTGATATATTAGTTTTTCCGACTATTATAACACGCTCTGCTTCACATACGTCCTGACATTCAATACCATTAGTATTTTCAATAGTAATCACTGAATTACTTATCTTAACAACACCATAGGGATTAAATGACAATTGGACTCCATTAAACGTAATATTATCATAAATAGTTACTATCTCATCATAACTATCCACCTCAGGTACACATATAATACCATTTATATTAGGATTTATAATCTTTATATTTTTTACTTGAACCTCTTTTGTAAGAGCAGTCGCAACAATAGTGTCCGAATCACTAGAACTATTCATTCCTGTTAAAGTATGGTGATATTTTGATATGTCCCATTAATAATTACTTTACTTTTCTTAGAATTTATTGTAATACCACTTTTTAAAGTAATATCACTTTCTAAATAAATATATTCATACCCATTATTATTTTCCAAGCCTTCCTTTAATTCGCTACTAGTTGCTACTGAAACTGTCTTGTTATTTATTATATTCATAAAATCACTTATCCTTATAAGATAATATATATATATTTATTCATTCGAATAATAATATTTAAGAAGCTAAGTCTAATTTTTTAGTATAATTGGAAAATATGAAATATTTGCTAAAATATATTAAAAATAGTATACTAGCTATAGTTGATTAGAAGTAGCGGAGGTAAGTTGTGAGAATAGGTATTGATATAGATAATGTTATTTCAAACTTTAATGAAATGTTATTAGAAACATATTTAATACATGACAAAGAATTAAGAAATACAGGGATTATAAATCCAAATGCCAAATACATACGAACTGGTATGTTTGATTGGAGTAATGAAGAAGAACTTTCATTTTACAAGGACAATATTGAAGGTATTGCTAAGAAATTAAAGGCTAAAGAGAAAGCAAAAGAATATATAGATAGACTTCATAATGATGGACATTTAATTTATATTATTACTGGCAGAGATAATGGAGAATACAGTGAGCCATATAATATGACTAAAAAGTGGCTTGATGAAAATAATATCTATTATGATAATTTAATTTTAACAGATGCTTATGACATACATGCCAAATCATTAGAATGCCTAAAAAATGACATTGACATCATGATTGATGATTCTGTAAGAATATGTAGTGACTTAATTACTAGTGGAATAACAACCATTTTAATGGATACCCCTTATAACAGAAAGATAAATATAAAAAGAGTTAAAAACTGGGAAGAGTTTTATGAATTTGTTTCTAGTTACAAAGAAAATAAATAAGCATAATATTTGATACTATGACTTATCATTTTAGACTAAATATATATGTATAAAAAGATCAAGTTAATGGAATTGACCTTTTTATTTTTAAAACATATAAGAACTTATTTGATGGCAGTAAAAGGAGTAAAAAATGAATAAACTAATTAAAATAGAATTACAAAAGCATAAAATAGGACTATTCTCATTTCTATTAATATACATAACAGATATTATTTTATCATTACTTGAACCAGTTATTTTTGGAAAAATATTAGATATAATACTAGAAAATTCTGGAATGGTAAGTACTGATTTAATCAATAAAATTGTATTGCTAGGTTTAATATTATTACTCTCATTTGTATTGACATTTTTATATCGTAGGATAATATTTTCCACTGGTAGAAAGGTTAAACAGGGAGTACTATTTAGTTTACTCCAACGACTTGAAAGTGCTAATATTAAATTTTTTGAAACTATCGACAAAGGAACATTTGTCTCATATATAATAAATGATATAAATGAAATATGGTCGATAGTAGGACATGGATTTATAGAAATTACAAGAGTATTAGCGTATACCATAATAGGATTCATTATTTCGATAAAATATGTAAATTTTTCATTAAGTATATCTGTATTCACCATATTTCCTATATTTTTATTTCTAATAATTAAACAGAACGCTAAATCACAGAAGTTATTGAGAGATAAACAGGATTTAGAGGCGGATTTGTCCAAGCAAATAAATGACGGTTTTTGTGGCTTTACCGTAATCAAATCATATGTTCGGGAAAAAGAAGTAGTAGACAAGTTTAATAATATAAACAAATCATTAAAAGAAAAGAGCATAGATTATAATAAAGTGATTGCTCATATAGATGCTATTTCGACAGTATGTAGAGGAATTAGTTTTTCTATTGCTTGTGTTTATGGTATATACCTTGTAGTTCAAAAAGTGATAACTATAGGTGACTTTGTTGCATTTAACTCAATTATACAAAAAGTACTTTCTGACTATGTATATACAGGTAATTTAGTCAAAAAAGTAAATACATTAAAAATAGTTAATAAGAGAATAGATTCATTATATAATATAGAATTAGATTCAGACGGAACTAAAAATATGCCGAAAAAGCCTGATATAAACATTAAAAACTTAAACTTTAAATACAACAACGAATCAGATAATATTTTAGAAGATATAAATATAAGTATTCCATATGGTAGTTTTATAGGAATTTTAGGAAATACAGGGTCTGGTAAGACAACCCTTGCTAATATTTTAGCTAAATTTTATAAAGTAGAAGATGGCAAAATATCATTTAATAATATAGATATAAATGAAATAAATAGAACATCTTTTTATGATAGTATATCGTATGTTATGCAAGAAGATTATATTTACAACAATGTTATAAAATATAATATAGATCTTGGAAAAAATTATACAGAAAAAGAAATCGAAAAATCTCTAGAATATTCAAGTCTATTAGAAACAATTAAAAGTTTTCCTAAAAAGTGTGAAACATACATTGGCGAGGACGGCATTAAAATATCAGGTGGTCAAAAACAAAGACTTATTTTATCAAGGAATGTTATTAGTCAACCCCAAATATTAATAATTGATGACGGCCTAACTGGATTGGATATTAAAACACGCAAAAAAGTAATAGATAACATAACAAAGAATAGAAATATAACCTTAATTATAATTTCAAATATGATTGAAGATATAAAAAATGCCGATAAAAAATATATATTAGAGGATAAGAAATTAAAGGAATTAGGAGGTAAAAATTAAATGATTAACTTAAAGAAAATAATTCTTAAATTTAAGTACTACAAATTTTTATTAGTCATATTACTCATAATCATAATTTCTTTAATAAATACCTTTTTGCCTTATATAATAAAACAAACAATAGCATTAGTTAAAAGTGATGTAGTCTTTCATGATATAAAACAAAAATTATTTTCTCTTGTATCAGTTTATTTAATTACTACTCTAATTTGTGCAATTTTAGAGTTTTTAAAATCTACAATATTAGCTAAGAATACTCAAGATTTAATATATGACATAAGAAAAACTACTTATAAAAGAATAATGGATTTTAACATGGATACATTTTCTAATATGCATATTTCTACATTGGTTACAAGAATGACATCAGATATATCAAATATTGGTGAATTTATAGGAAGAACGTTACCTATGTTTCTAAGTTCTGGCGTATTTTTAATTTTGGTATTGATAGTAATGAGTTTTGTTAATATCTATTTTGCCATAATAATGATAGTTTCTAGTATATTTCTAGTAGTAGCGGTACTTAAAATAGGCAAAAAAATGGCTTATTATAAAAAAAGGGAGATTGAAATAACTGAAAATTTAAATGATTATTTTGGTGAAACATTTTCAAGTATAAAAACCACACATATTTTTAATATTCAAAATGAAAGAAGACAAAAATTTATAGATTATAGTAGTGCTGAGTTAAGTATGTCAACTAAATATTTTGATTCTCAAAGTATTTTAACACCTGTAAGGTCAATAACCAGATATTTTATAATTTCTTTAATACTATACTTATGCTTACAGGGAAAAGTTGCTAATATTGATATTGGGGTAATATACCTTGTTGTAAGCTATATTGATAAATTTTTTGAACCTCTAGGAAATATGTTATATCATTATGAAGATATACAAAAGGGCAAAATATCAATGCACAGAATAGATGAACTAATGGGAACTGATGAAAACATAGAAAATATTTACCAGGGAGAAAACACCGAAAAGTTATATGGTAATATAAAATTTTCAAATGTATCTTTTTCGTATTCAAATAAAAAGAGCATACTTGAAAATGTTAATTTTTCCATAAATGAAGGTGAAAGAGTAGCTCTTATTGGAGAAACAGGAGCAGGAAAAACGACCATAGTTAATTTAATATTGGGTTTTTATAAAATTAACTCCGGCAATATTACATTTGACGGAAAAAATATTGATGATATTTCATTAGAAAGTCTAAGAAAGAATATATCATTTATCCAGCAAAGCCCTTATGTCTTTAATGACACAATTAAGAAAAATATTGTAGTTAATAATGAAAATAATTTTTCTGATGAGAAAATTATAGATATTTTAAAACTAGTTGGTCTCTACAACAAAGTTACAAATTTTAAGAATGGAATATATGAAATAGTTAATGAAAATTCCTTTTCTAAGGGCGAAAAACAATTGCTTGCTTTTGCAAGGGCTATTGCTAAAGACACTAGCATTTATATATTTGATGAACCAACCTCAAACATTGATGTTAAAAATGAGCAAACAATAAAAAATATAATAAGTGAGGTGTTAAAAGATTCTACAGTTATTATAATCGCACACAGGCCAACAACCATAGAAAATGTTGATAAAATTTTAAAAGTACAGAACAAAAAAGTAGTGGTAAAGAGTAGAAAAAATATTGTTCATATCAACAATTCGGAAAAGTTTACTTAAGTTATTAAAAAAATTAACAACGAATGAAGAACAAAAAGGAAAGTGTATTCAATTAAATTATAGAGCTTAACTTAAGTGCATATAGAAGTACAGATGCATAACATTTGTATATAACTTTAGAAATGATAAAATAAAGTAAATATAATAAATATGAAAGGATTTGATAGAAAATGAGATTATTGATAATTGGAGCTGGTGTACTTGGATCAAATCTAGCTCACTCTATAAGAAAAGGTAACGATGTAACCATTTTAGCAAGAAATAAAACTTACGAAAACTTAAAAAATAATGGACTTATCATAAAACATAAACTAGGTAAAAAAACTATTGATCATTTTAATGTAATAGAAAAACTAGAAGAAGATGATATTTATGACTGTATATTTGTAGTTTCAAGATTTTCTTCCCTAGATAGTATTATCCCAATAATAGAAAATAATAAGAGCAAAAATATAGTATTTGTAGGTAATAATATATCTGTTGAAAAATATATGAATATAAAAAATAAAAATGTACTTTTTGCGTTCTTTATGGCTGCCGGTAAAAAATATGATGGGTATATAGATTCAATTTGTTTAAATAAGATTGAAATCGGCAGAGTAGATGGAAAAGACATAAAAAAAGAGTTAATAAAATCTATATTCAAAGAAACAAAAATAAAAGTAACTTTAGAAAATAAAATAAATGATAATCTTAAAACACATGCGTGTGCTGTTCTTCCACTAGTATTTGCTAGTTACAAAGTAAATGGCAACCTAAAACTATTAAAGAAAGATAAAGAATATTCTTTATTAATTATGGATGCCATTATTGAAGGTTATGATGTTCTTAAAAAACTAGGATATGAAATACTTCCTAAGGGAGAATATGAAAACTGTGTTAACAAAAAGAAGTTTTGTGCATTTATTTATAGATTTATGTTTTCAAACTTTATAGGAAAAATGTGTATATCAGATCATGCCATGAGTGCAAGAGATGAGTTTCTACTTTTAAATAGTGAATTTGAGAAATTAAAGAAAAAGTCAAAACTTGAAACTAAAGTATATGATCAATTAAAATTAGAGTTATTAAATTATAAAGATTAATGTATTTGAATATAATTGTGTGGTGATAATCTTGAATCCTGAAAAAGTTGGTAAATTTATTAAAAAACTAAGAAAAGATAATAATTTGACACAGCAAAAACTTGCTGATAAATATGGTGTAACATATCAGGCAGTAAGTAAATGGGAAAATGGTATAAACCTTCCTGATGTAACCTTAATTAGACAGATGAGTAAAGATTTTAATATCAGTATAGAAGATATATTAGATGGAAACCTTATAACTAAAAAGAAAAATAGAAATAAAAATATATTAATAGGATCAATTCTATTAATAGTAATCATTGCCCTAATAATAGGAACAATAATAATTGTAAAAAATATTAATGATAATAAGACTTTTAAATTTAAAACTTTATCAACAACATGCAATGAATTTAATGTATCAGGAAGTATTGCTTATGATAAGAAAAAGTCTTCTATCTATATTTCACATATAAATTATTGTGGTGGTAATGATACTACTGTTTATAAAAAGATAGAATGTAGTCTTTATGAAAAAAATAACAATACTAATTTTATTATAAGTAGTTATAAATCAAATAGTAAGGAAATAACCTTAGAAGAATATTTAAAAGATGTAGAACTAAATATAGATAATTACATAAAAACTTGTAAATATTATAATAACAACAGTCTTTATTTAGAAATAAATGCAACCGACAAAAATAATAAAGTTATAACATATAAGATACCATTAAAATTAAAAAATAATTGTCCAAAATAAACTCAACATACAGTTGAGTTTTTTTCAACCACAAAGTTATACAATAATAAATTAAATCACGATACAGTTATATGTGAAAGGAGAAAAATTATGAAAAAATTATTTTCAATAATAATTGTATCAATTGTAAGTTTGTTGATAGGATTTTTAGCAAGTTTTTTAATATTTAGTAATACTAATAATAAGACTCTCAAACCATTACCAAAACCAGAGATAACTGGAGGAGAGAGGGGACAATTAGGCATTGATAAAAACATTAATGAACAAACAATAGATAACTATCTAAATCGAAGTGATTCAGTATATCGCGATATGAGAATGTTAATAGATCCAGGTAACTATTCAGCCATTGGTGGTGATTCTTATTTATCAGGAATGATTAAAGGTTTTGAAATAGTACCTTATCCATTATTAACAGAAGTAATAGGCTTACCAGAAGAAGTAGGTAAGAG